>FZPS01000018.1_pt221 | contig 45381 bp, 46 predicted proteins | sample 1817821 | NCBI WGS metagenome assembly FZPS01 (sample SAMEA104158645, study PRJEB21678) | metagenome | place: Germany | collected 2015-04-21 | reverse complement strand
ACAGGGAAATAGTTGAATCATAGATGAAGCATGAAAATGTAAAGTGCGCCAAATAAGCCTTTGATCCGTAGACAAAATATATTTTTTCTTAAAATAACGCTGGACAGTTGGAAAGGCAAATGATATGATAATATCGGAAAGGTGGGTGACACATCTTGGACGATACTATCAGGGTATTTTCCGGCAGGGCATTCAGCCCAAAAGATATCGAAATGATCCAGTGGGTAAGAAGGACCTACCCAAAGCTAAGCAGAAAAGAACTCGCAGCAACCATATGCGAATTTCTTGGCTGGGTAACGCCTGCAGGCAGGCCCAAGACGCAGCAGTGCACGGCCTTCCTGGATGAACTGGAATCAGAGAATATCATACAATTGCCGCCAAAGCAGAGAGATACGATACGGAACACATTACCGAAGTTAGAAGCAATGAATTTTGACACAACAGAGATTGCAGGGGATATAAGGAGCTATGAGCCCATAAGCCTTAAGATAGCCCGTCCTGGCTCAGAACTTAGGAAATGGAGATCCTATGTAAACCAATACCATATGCTGGGGTATCAACAGGTATTTGGATCCCGTTTATGCTACTTTATCCTGTCCGGGGAGAAGGAATTAGGCTGTATACAGTTCTCAGCATCGTCTTGGGCGCTGGAAGAACGAGATAAATGGATAGGCTGGGGTATAGAGGATAGAAAAGAGCGTCTGCACCTAATTGTAAATAACAGCAGGTACCTAATTTTCCCCTGGGTAAAAGTTAAGAATCTCGCCAGCAAAGCATTATCCCAAGCAGCACGGCAGATACAGGAGGATTGGTTGAGAGAATTCTGCTATGCTCCTGTATTGCTGGAGACATTTGTAGACAGAGAGCACTTTCAAGGGACCTGCTACAAGGCGGCAAACTGGACTTTTCTCGGCCAAACCAAAGGCCGCGGAAGAGATGACATAAACCACGCCTACGAGATTTCCAAGAAGGATATATACGTATACCCTTTACAAAAGGATTTTCGGGCCTGCCTCAAAGGAGAGAAACCATGTAGGGCGGTGAATCCGGATGAGTGCTAGGGAAAGGCGGCTGGAGCGCCAGCGTTTTCGTGATGAAAAGTTGAAGGCGGAAGAAGAAACAGGCAAAGCAATTCGAGTAGTTTACGAGCCAAGGAAAAAGAAACAGAGCCTGTCCAACCGTGTGAATATCAAGGGTAGTCCACTGGAACAGAAGGAAGATGACCAAGCTACCATAGAAAAGACTGCAGCAGTTTATCGTCGAATGCTTCCTTCTCTGCTCAACAGTCTCAGTAAGATAAAGGATCCTCGAGCACCCCATAAAGTCAAACACAAGATAACAACATTGTTCATTTATGGGATTATCATGTTTGTATTCCAAATCGGTTCCAGACGGCAGGTAAACAGGGAAATGACGGATATTGGGTTTGAGAATTTGAAGGCAATTTTTCCTGAGTTGGAGACGCTACCCCATGCGGACACATTGGCCAGGTTATTGGAAGTCATAGATGTCAGTCAGATACAGGAGAGTATGATAGAACTGCTTAAGGATTTGATACGGCGCAAAAAGTTTAGGAATTATCTGCACGGCAAGAGGCTCCTGATTGCAATAGACGGTACACAGAAGTTCTATCGGGATTACCAGTGGGCTTGTGAGTATCCGGGTTTAGTACGTCATGTAGGAGAAGAGAAAGTAGAACAGCATTATGTATATGTGCTGGAATCTGTCTTGGTTTTGGATAATGGGATAACCCTTCCGTTTTTTAGTGTGTTCTTGGATGGTGCACAACAGACTGCTGATCCTGAATTAGTCACCACAGGTGAAGATATTATTTCAGGTGAGATAAAAAAACAAGATTGCGAGCGGAAGGCCTTTCGCAGAATGGCAGCTATGATTAAGGAACATTTCAGGAATACCCGGATTACCATAGTACTTGACGGATTGTATGCCTGTGGTCCCATTATTCAAATTTGTCGTAAGAACAAATGGGGATATATGATAGTACTAAAATCTGGTGCAATGAGTGCTGTATGGAGTGATGCAGTAGGCATTATGAAATTGGAAGAGAAAAATCGCCTTAGAGTTATGTGGGGAGACCGCAGACAGGATTATCGATGGGCTAATGAAATTGAATATGATTATCGTGACAGTAAAAACGTACTGCATAGGTTAAAGCTTCACGTGGTGATCTGCGATGAATCATGGACTGAAGATCATAGCCGTAGTACGGGAAAGACAGAAGAGTGTTCTACACGATATGCCTGGCTCTCTTCTACTCCTCTCAACCAGAGTAATGTTTTTGATCGTTGTACTAAAATTGGGAGATATCGCTGGAACATTGAGAATAACATACTGACAGAAAAACATCAGGGCTATTCCTATGAGCATTGCTATTCCTATACGTGGAAGGTTATGGAGGGGTATCACTATCTGATGAAGATTGGTCATTTTCTTAATGTTATGGCAGCTAACAGTGAATTATTGAATAAACAGGTTAAAGAACTCGGAATTCAGGGCTTCTTTCAGAAAATTTGGATGATGTGCTGCTACGCTGATTACCTGGAACGCACAAGAATTCTTTTGGCTGCAAACAATGTATATCAGTGGAGATTGCAGCCGGTGTCTTGATTATGTTTACCAGGCAAGCTAATTTGATTACAAGAGTCTGAGGCCGCAAGTGGCTTCTTAGTTGACCAGAATTTTAAGGTAATTGGGTTTATGAACCGTTTGTGCCAGTGTTTTGCAGTAGTCCGTGCTGAAAACAGCTTCTAAAGAGCATAGATAGCTTAAGAATTTGTTTTTTTTATTTTTCATGCTTCAGCTGTGTTTTTCATTTCACGACTTTCCCTTTTAGTTTATTGTATGGTATAATATCCATTGATCCTTACAATGAAGATATTAAGAGGAGTGTGTCATATGGATATCCGTCAGGAATGGAACGAGCAAAACAACACCTGGAATATTTTTCTGACAGGTGAAATCGATATTTACAATGCCCCTGAACTTAAAACCAGTCTGTTAGACCTGATAAAGCAGAAAAAAGGAAACATTCAAATAGACTGTGCAGATTTGAAGTACATAGACAGTACCGGTCTCGGGGTTCTGATCAGTGCTTTGCGTCAGGTAAAAGACTATGATGGAAGTATAACAATTAAACACCTTAAACCATATATATACAAGATATTTAACATAACAGGGCTGGACAAGGTGTTCACCATCGAGGTACAGGAGTGATGAAGTTGGAAGAAATTAATATAAAACTGCCCGCTAAACCTGAATATATGTCAGTTGCCAGACTGACAACCGCTGCAATAGCAAATCGGATGGGTTTTACAATCGACGATATTGAAGATTTAAAGGTGGCAGTTTCCGAAGCCTGCAGTTTCTTAATAAGACAGTTTTCCGATATCACCAACCTTACCATCGATTATCAGATCGATACTAATGCTGATATCCATGTCACAATTGCTTCATCTGATGCAGATGTCGTAAACAGGGAAGAGAGCAGAGAAAGTGAACTCAGCCTTTTCATTATGGAATCAGTTGCCGATAAGGTAACAAAAGTAGTTGACAATGGAGTTATCAGAGGATTTTCAATACTAAAAACAGGTGGGAACAGTCTTGAACATGAATGATCAGGCAGGTTTACAGAAGAATCCGCAGACAGAGGATGCTCTTTTGGCAGAATATTGTAGAACAAGGGACACTGATCTTAGAAACCAACTGGTTGGAAAATACCTGTATATAGCAGAAATTATTGCAAAAAAGTTTACCAATCGCGGTATAGAATATGATGACCTTTTTCAGGTTGCTTCACTTGCACTGTTGAAAGCTTTGGAGCGCTATGATATCAAAAAAGGTTATAAATTTTCGAGTTTTGCCACACCAACAATAGTCGGAGAGATAAAGAATTATTTCCGCGATAAAAGCCGCTTGATTAGACTTCCCAGAAAGGAAAGTGAATTTATAAAAAAAATTGAGAATGCGAAATCTCATTTATCCAATCAATTGGGAAGATCCCCCACTCCGGATGAAATTGCCGAGTATCTGGATATAACGTCAGAGCAGGTTTTGGAATTAATGGAGTCAAGTTACTCGACCAAAACCGCATCATTGGATTTTTACATTGACAACGAAGGTGAAACAGATCTGATGGCCGTAATAGGCCGTGAAGAAAAGGACTATGGTTTAATTGAAGACAAGGATTTCATTCAAAGAGTCATGTCCACACTGGATGAGCAGGAAAAAAAGGTTATAACGGAGCGATTTTACAAAGGACGAAGCCAAAGGGAGATATCAGAGGAAATGGGTGTTTCCCAGATGTATATATCCCGGATGGAACGAAGGATTCTGGAGCGATTCCGTATATACCTGAAAAAAGACATGTAAACAGTATGCCATTCTGTTTCGTCTCAGGCTGGCATGGGTAAAAATATTATTGATAAGCAAAATGCGGGAGGCAGCCCTGGTGAGCATTCTGTACAACAAAAGCATTACCGGTTGTGAGTCAAAATGTATAAGAGCTATGATAAAGGACATGATGGATTGTATCAAGTCCAGATATGCTTTATCCGACAGTGAGGAATATGAATTTCGTTTAATTCTGAATGAACTCATAGCAAATGGAACCATTCATGGCAATAAAAGGCTTTGCGATAAATCAATAACAGCACAAATAGAAGCCATTGATCCATATACAATCGGTATTACTATTCAGGATGAAGGTTCGGGCTTCAATTATAAAGAGTTTTTTTCCCGTGAATATCCCTGTGATGCCAATACCTTTTCGGAGAGGGGAAGAGGCCTTAAATTAATAAAGGCAATGTGCGACAATATACGGTTTAACTATATTGGCAATCAAATTAAGATATCCAAGTCTATTCAAAAGCGATCCATGCAGTAAGAAGTTTCCATAGGAAACTTTTTTTGCACAGGTGCAGGATTTTTTTATCTAGCAGAGAAATAGTATACAAGGAAACAGGAAGGATTATCTTTATGACAGCATTTTTGGTGATTGGCAGACGCAGAATCAGATTCCGTTTTTTTGTTATACTTGTCTCGCTGTTGGGAGGAGTACTCTACCTTTTAGCTGGCAACAAATCTGCAGCTGCTTACACCACTCTGAGCTATGGCAGGCTGGATGTCGATTGCAGCGGATTGGCAATCATCATCAGAGATGAAACTGTATATTCAGCTCCCGCCTATGGGAAAACCGTTCAATTGGCAGCCAGCGGAACTTATGTGGAAAAGAACGAGCCCATAGCTGTAATCTATAAGGAAAGCTTTGATGAAGATATAGTCAGACAACTCTACGACATTCAGGAGAAAATCGTACTTTACCAACAAGAGCAGCTGATGGACCAGGTTGTCGACAGTGATATAAAAAAAATGAATAATGACATCCAGGATATGATTTGCAGTATTCAGGGCAGCATCAGAAACAAAGAGTACACCAAATTAGGCAAGTTGGAAAGCCGCCTTCGCAAAACGCTGGATAACAGACAAGTATTACTGGACTACCAGACTGAGCCCGACCCTTATCTGACCGGCTTATATGATAAGGAAGCAAAGCTGATGGCAAAAATGAAAGAATGGATGGTGGAGATAGAGTCCCCTGAAGCAGGATTGGTTTGTTTTTCAATTGATGGTTATGAAGAAGTTTTAGGCATTAGTTCAGTAGACAAGTTAACTTTTGAAGATATAAACCTTATACTTGAACAGTATTCAACGACAGTAACTCCGCATGTAAATGAAGCAGATAAAGCTGATGAAGCGGCAAAAGATGCAGAGGTGCAGGCCTTGCACCCTTTTTATCGCATCGTCAACCCCGGAAGCGATTGGTATGCTGTACTCCAATTTACCAGCAGCAAGCAAATATTTTTTAACCCAGGAGATACTGTTGATGCCATCATTGGCGGACAGGAAGCTGTACAGGCCGTTGTAAGCCAAGTTATCAAAGGAGAAGACCAGTACATTATAATACTGAAGTTTTCAGCCAATGCGGAACTGGTGGCGAATAATCGGGTATATCCTCTGCAAATTTGGAAAACAGTAGAAGGATTGATGGTTCCGGAAAAAGCTCTTAAGAAAAACAAGGGTATGCAAGGCGTCTATATCCGGGACGGACAGGATAATATATTTGTAGAAACCTCCGTTCAGGCTTTAGCCAATGGCTTTGCCATTGTGGAATCGGTATCGGACAATCTGGTATTGCAGCTTCATGACCAGGTACTGACAGACAATGATTAGGAGTTGTTCCATGACTATCAAAGACAAGTTAGATTTGATTCATCAAAGAATACAAAATGCATTAATCAGGGCAGGACGTCAATCTGAAAATATTACTTTGATTGGTGTTACCAAACAGGTGGATACGACAGTGATACAAGAGGCTGTATCCAATGGTCTGGTTGAGTTAGGCGAAAACAGAGTGCAGGAACTCTTATCAAAATACGATCAGGTAATTGGTGCCAATTGGCATATGATAGGCCGGCTGCAACGAAACAAAGTCAAATATATCGTTGATAAGGCAGCAATGATTCATTCCCTGGACAGGCTTTCGCTCGCCCGTGAAATCAACAGGCAGGCAGAGAAGATACAAAGAGTAATGCCGGTTTTGGTGCAGGTGAATATTGCCAACGAGGAGAGTAAGGCGGGTCTGCCCTATGAAGAGGTTGTTCCTTTCGTAGAGTCTTTGTTTAATCTTAGGTACATCAGGGTAATGGGTTTGATGCAAATTGCTCCTTTTATGGACGATCAGGAATTAATCCGCCCTTATTTTACCAGGATGAAACGATTATTTGATGACCTCAGGCAGTACAATTATCCGCACACTGATATCAGATATCTTTCCATGGGTATGACCAACGACTTTGAGACGGCAATTGAGGAAGGGGCCAATATGATTAGAATTGGTACAGCGATATTTGGGGATAGAAAAAAGGAGGAAAATTAATGGCAGGGAAATTCATGAATAAATTTTTGAACTTTATCGGCCTGGAGGAAAACATCATTGATGAGCCTATGGAAGAGACTGCTGAGCAAGACGGCTCAAAGCCAAAAAGGGATGAACTTATAGAGCCCACTTTTCAAACCAGAAACAGAAAGGGAAAGGTAGTAAACATCCATCAGTCCACTTATGTGAAAGTAGTAGTATATCAGGCTCTTACATATGATGATACTCAAAATATAATAGACAACCTTAAAAGCAGGAAGCCTGTCATAGTAAACCTGGATTCACTGGAAACAGAACTGGCGCAAAGAGTACTGGATTTTATGAGCGGTGCAGTCTATGCTTTGGATGGTACCATTCAAAAGGTATCAAGAAGCATATTTGTGCTTGTGCCCAGCAATGTGGATATAGTTGGAAACATCCCTGAGGATCTCAAGGGAAAAAGCTTCTACACGCTGGGTACTCACACAGATAAGGAGTAGAAATGAGTGGGATATAAGCTGTTTTGCTCAATTGCAGCATACATACTTAAGAGCATGGTTTATTTATTAAATATCTACTCCTGGTTAATTGTCTTCGATGCAACATTAAGGCTGTTTACCAGACCCAAAGACAAAGTGACTGAACTCAGGCTTCTGTTAAAAAGAATGGCAGATCCGATCAATAATATCTTCAGAAAAATGCTGCGAAAAATGGGGAGCTCAGGTATGCCAGTCGACATCTCGCCTATGGTTTCCCTGATAGCAGTATGGGTGGTGTCAAATATCCTGAATCACCTGGCCGGGTATTACTTCGGACTTGCCTCCCATGGTTAGGTTTGAGAAAACATAAGATGAGAGGAAGGGATGTTCATGGCGTTGACACCAATGGATATTCATAATAAAGAGTTCAGCAGATCCTTCAGAGGATATAACGAGGATGAGGTGGACCAATTTCTTGACGAAATTGTTGATGAGTTTGAAAAACTCTACAAGGAAAATATGGAGCTGAGAGATAAAATAAACAACCTCATCGACCAAATTAATCAATACAGGACTATGGAGAAGACCCTGAAGGATACTCTGGTCACAGCTCAAAAAACGGCAGATGAGGTAACCTCACTGGCACAAAAAAAATCTGAGCTTATTATACGGGAAGCCGAGGAGCAAGCGAGAAAAATCAGGGAAGAAGCCAGCCTTAGTGTGGTTGAAGCTAACAGAGAGCAGTTCGAGATAAGAAAGCAAATACAGATATTAAAATCCAATGTTCGGGCATTATTGGAATCGCATATAGAACAGATCGAGCAGTTGGCAGAAAATACAGCAGGTGCACAGGAAGGGTCAGCAGAATACACTCCTGAATAACCGGTTTTTGCGGGGACATACTAAGGTATGTCTTTTTTTATTACAATGCCAACTGGAGGAGTTACTTATAGAAAAACATGTATTGAATTATTTCGAAGAAAAACTACAGGAAAAATTGAATCATCAAAACAAGAGACTGTCTTTGCATAAAGAACTGGGTTTCGAAGACTCCTTACGGGACAGCACAAATGAATTATCCACCTACGATAATCATCCTGCTGATATGGGCAGTGAAACCTATGAGCTGACTAAGCAATTTGCCCTAAGCAGGCATCAGGCCAGGCAAGTGGAGGAGGTAAGGGCTGCCCTGGAAAGAATCCGGAATGGCAGCTATGGATACTGTGAATTCTGTGGCAAATCGATTGCACATGAAAGACTGAACGTTCTGCCCGAAACCAGATTATGCCTGGAGTGTGAAGAAGAGCGTAAAATAGAAGCCGAGGATATGGAATATGATCGCCCTGTAGAAGAGGATCTGCTGGAACCTCCCTTTTATCGCACCTTTGACATAAACGATTCTGTAACTTATGATGGCGAGGATGCATTGCAGGATACTCAAAAGTATGGAAGTTCCAGCGGACCACAGGATATCAGTGTCAATTATAAAATCGACTATGGACATACCTGGCACAACAGCCATGAAGATTCAGGATATGTTGAAGATGTGGAAAGTATCAGCAACGAAACATATCGACAGCAATTGACGGATAATAAGGTTAGATCCAATAATGACCACGGTAAACAGGATAGGGAAGCGGATATCCATCACTTGGACAATGATGAAGGGGAAGACTAAAAAATAGTTGATAAAATTTAGAGTAATGAATATATGGGCACCCGGCTGTGTTTATGGTATAATAGCCTCCAATGGGGTGAAACAAAGGAGGCTTTCTATGCTTGAAATATTCATCATTTTATTGGTTGCGGCAGCTGATCAGGTTACTAAATATATAGCAGTCCAATATCTGAAACCATTAAAAACCGTACCCATACTGGAAGGGTTATTCAGTTTAACATATGTGGAAAACCGTGGTGCAGCTTTTGGAATCCTTCAGAATCAGAGATGGTTTCTTATTGCTATTCCTCTGCTCATCATCATCGCAGCAGTAATTTACTTATTCCTTCATCAGAATGATGGTCTGCTTTCCAGAATCAGCCTGTCTGTTATTCTGGGAGGAGCCATAGGCAACCTCATAGATCGCATCTTCCTGGGCTATGTAGTTGATATGTTAGAGGCAACCTTTATTTCGTTTCCGGTTTTTAATGTAGCAGACATGGCCGTGGTGTGCGGTACCATAGCTTTATCCTGTCACTTGCTTTTTTTTCATGACAGCCGGCAGGTCTGAGGAAGGTGTCTGTTATGAAGCAGTATGACTTTATTGTCCTGACGGAAGACGCAGGTCAAAGACTGGACCAATACCTCTCATTGAGACTTCCTCAAATTTCCAGAAGTCAGATTCAGATTCTCATAAAGGAGCAACACATTACCGTAAATTCAGAGCCGTCAAAACCCAATCATCGCGTCAGACAAGGTGAACAGATCTCTGTGTTGATCCCGCCTCCTCAAAAGATTGATCTCTCTCCGGAGGACATTGAACTGGACATAGTATATCAGGATAATGATATTGCTGTAATAAATAAACGGCAGGGCATGGTTGTGCATCCTGCAGCGGGAAATTATACGGGTACTTTGGTAAATGCCTTATTATACCATTGTGATGACCTCTCCGGCATTAATGGAGAGATCCGGCCGGGTATAGTCCACCGAATCGATAAGGACACCTCCGGTTTGCTGGTAATAGCAAAAAATGACAATGCACATCGCAACCTGGCTGATCAGATAAAAAAAAGAGAGGTATCCAGAATATACCGGGCCGTCGTTGAAGGTAATATAAGGATGGATGAAGATTCCATATCGGCTCCTATAGGCAGAAATCCAACTGAAAGGAAAAAAATGGCGGTTATAGAAGGAGGCCGTCATGCTGTAACTCATTTCAAAGTCTTGGAGCGGTTTGGAGCATATACGTATTTGGAGCTTACCCTGGAAACCGGACGTACCCATCAAATACGGGTTCATCTCAGTCATATCGGACACCCCATAGTCGGGGATCCACTTTATGGAAGGCGTAAGCAAAAATTTAATTTAAATGGACAGGTACTCCATGCATACAGGTTGTCTTTGCGGCATCCCACTACCGGAGAACCTATGAGTTTTTACGCACCTTTGCCTGATTATTTCGAAAACCTGTTGACGCATTTGCGAAATCTATCGAAAAACTTATAATTTTGGTACTGGACAGATAAATACCGGTATGCTATACTAAATTCAATTAAGAGACCTTTAATTCGGTTCAGTGAGGCCGAAAGGTGTACCTGATATCAATGGCTTAGTTTTTCATGTCTGATTGACGCCCTTTCGGTAGACGGGCGTTTTTTTATGCTCCTGTCAGTGGGAGGTGGAATATAATGCAATTATCAGAAAAAGCACAAATCATGGATGAAATCGCCATGAACAGGGCTGTATCCCGTATAGCACACGAAATAATCGAGAGAAACAAAGGGATAAGCAATGTGGTTTTAGTTGGGATACAAAGGCGAGGCGTCCCCCTGGCCGAACGTTTGGCAACCCGTATTCAGGATTTTGAAAATATTAAAGTTCCGGTAGGTATTTTGGACATTACCCTCTATCGTGATGATCTCTCCACTTTGTCCGAGCAGCCTGTATTGAACAATACTGACATTCCTTTCGACATAACCGGAAAAGTAGTCATAATGGTGGATGATGTGCTCTATACCGGACGCACGGCCAGAGCAGCTATGGATGCCCTGGTGGATATCGGCCGGCCGAGAGCCATCCAATTGGCCGTTTTAATTGACAGAGGACATCGTGAACTGCCCATCCGTGCGGACTATGTGGGTAAAAATGTTCCTACATCAAGGAATGAAGTGGTTCATGTTCAGGTAAGTGAATTTGATGACATAAACCGAGTTATAATTGCAGAGTAAAGCTTGAAGTTTTCATTTATTAAATAGGCACCTTTAAGTACAGTCCAGGAGAGGCTGACAAGGGCAAAGCGTTTATAAGACCTTTTGTGCCTTGACACAGCTGTCAGGGTTTTTTTATGGGCATTCCAGCCGGACAGGCTGTGATAGCCGGTAATAATTTGCCGGATAATACAGAAAAATAATATTAGGAGGTTTTTCAATGAACAAAAATCATCAGACAATCGGTTATCTGCCGGACGAGACACCTTCTCTGCCGAAGCTGCTTCTGTATGCACTTCAGCAGGTAATCGTTATGTTTCCTGCAACTGTAGCTGTGGCCATTATCACAGGTTTTCACATCTCAACAACAATCTTTGCCAGCGGACTTGCGACCTTGTGTTTTCTTCTTATTACAGGAAGAAAGATCCCCTTGTATTATGGTTCCAGTTTTTCTTATGTTGCAGCTATTGTAGGATTAATGAGTTCAGACGCTCTCTCCGGTTATGTCCTTAATGATAAAATTGCCATTGCTCAATTTGGTATAGTAATGTCCGGTCTGATTTCCATAGCTGCAGGATTCATTGTTAATCGTTTTGGCAGGGAGTCTATTGAAAAAATCCTCCCAGCAGCCGTTACCGGCCCCATAGCCATGGTCATCGGCCTGACCCTTGCCGGCAATGCCATGCTGGATGCATCTTCCATTTCAATTGATACAATGGGCACCATTAGTGTAGCTGAATCACAAGTGGAATTAGCAACCAATATGGCCTGGATTATATCTCTGGTAACATTATTGTCTACTATATTGTTTTCGGTTTATCTGAAGGGTTTTTGGGGTCAACTGCCCCTGATCATGGGGCCGGCTTTGGGATGCCTTACAGCTTTCATAATTAAGCTTGCTACCGGAATAGATCTCTTCAAAGTTCTTCCTGCAGGTGCCAATACAGGCATTTTTGCCCCGCCTGTCTTCACTCTGCCAAAACCCTCCTGGCTGGGGTTGATTTCCATAATGCCCATAGCAATTGCCACGATTCCTGAATCCACCGCTCATGTTTATCAGCTTGATATTTATGTAAACGACCTGGCAAGAAAGAAAAACAGTCAAAAGAAGTATAATATTGCTGATTTACTCGGCCTCAATCTCATAGGCGACGGTATTGGAGATATTGTTTCCGGTTTTATCGGCGGCCCTGCAGGCACCAATTATGGGGAAAATATAAGCGCAATGGCTATTACAAAGGTTTTCTCCGTTCCGGTTCTTATCGCTGCTGCTATTCTGGCTATGATTATTTCCTGGTTTACACCTCTGGTAAATGCAATCTACTCAATCCCGGCTGCTGTGATAGGCGGGTTGGAAATCTACCTGTTTGGTGCTATAGCAGCGCAAGGTGTAGCAATCATGCTTGAAAAAAAGACGGATATGTTCAGTTCCAAAAATATAGCAATCATAGCAACAATTATGGTAATTGGAGTTGGCGGACAATATGCCTTTGGAGGAAACATCCCCTTCTTTGGATTAGATGTTCCCTGCGTTGCCGGTGCTGCCATATTTGGCATCATACTTAACTGGATCTTGAATTTAGGAGAGAAGATGAGGAAGTCAGACGATACAGCACAAGTCTGAGAAATACGGCAGCTGTTTCAGACCAGCAACGACTCCAGCTGTACGAATAATGTCAGAAAAAAAAGGCCTTGACAATCAACATGTCAAGGCCTTTTTATCTGTAATAGCAGCATAGAATACATAGGCAGGCTCATACTATAAGAAAAATAAGTGTGAAGGAGACAGCATGCTCAACAGTATATTGGAAACCCGCACTAAGTATAATGGAACATACCGGATAACCCTCCGTATTAATGAGAAAGATTACTTTCTGGCATACGACTCTCTAAACGAAAGGGATGCTGCTGAGCTTCTGGAAAGCTATCTGCTCCATCGGACTGATGATGGGAAACCGGACAAGGTCAAACTAAGGCACAACAAAAGGGAGCATATAGTTATCATAGAAGCAGACCTTCGATACACCGACAATGCAAAAACAGAAGGTCCGGATGAGACAAATGGTTCCCAACAGAAGCATTCACAGATTCTACATTAACTTCTTCAGTGAGCGTACCATACTCTCAGAAGGAGTTACGTATATTGTCTTATACCGGTCATATACTACCATACCGGGTTTAGCTCCACCGGGTTTTCTTACATTTTTTCTGGGGCAGTAGTCTACCGGCACATTAGAAGAAAAACGACCCTTGCTGTACCAGGCAGCAAGGTTGGCAGCTTCCAGCAATGTCGTTTCCGGAACGGGCTTATCTCCGGTTTTTATTATAACATGGGAACCCTGAATGGATTTGGTATGCAGCCAGAGATCATTTGGTGAAGCTGCCTTCAGGGTCAGCTTGTCATTCTGAATATTGTTTTTGCCTACCATGATGTCCAAACCGTCAGAAGAAATAAAGTGGTGCGGCTTGGAAGTCTTTTGCCTGCTTTTTGCCTTTGTTCTTTCTGAACGTTCCCTGATATAGCCCTGCTGAATAAGTTCTTCGCGGATCTCAGACACATCGCTTTCATCTGTACACATGGAAAGGTTTTGTAGTATGCTTTCCAGGTAATTCACCTCTTCCAAATTCTCCTTCATAAATTGAGATTGCTTGTTTGTCACAGTAACAGCCTTGCTGTATTTCTTGAAATAATTCTGCGCATTTTGCGCTGGTGTCATACTCGGATCCAATGGAATAGTTATCATTGGATAGTCGGTTTCATAATAATTAGGCAGAACAACCTTATCCGCTCCCGATGGTATCTGATATATATTTGAAGTAATTAGTTCCCCGAAAAGCCTGTACTCTTCTGCATTTTTCGCTTTTTCCAGTTCTTCTTCCTGTAGTGCCAGCTTTTTGTAGCATCGTTCCAGATTAGTCTTAACTATTCGATTCAAATGTGAAGTTCGCTGCTGTATCCGTTCCACCTTATCCCGAAGAATAAAAAAACTGTCCAAAGCCTCCGAAAAGGTAGAAAAGCTATCCAATAAATCCGGATGATAAATGGAATAAATCATTGGAAATATATCCCTGGGCTTACCCTTATCGTCTCTTAGAATTACAGGCTGGAATTTATTGCTTTGCACCTGTTGAAAGAAAGAGACGAAAGAAGCAGCTATTTCTTTTTGCTTTTTAGGCGTCTGGGCTCTGTGGCAGATTTCTTCCGCTGTAGCCTTGGATACTCCGGTAAAGGAATTACTCAATATACCAGCTGGATCAATACCAGTTTCCATTGGCTGAAGTATGTGGGCAACATCCTCGGCTGCAGCTGTTAAAGGGTTCACCTTTCCCTGAGAAGGGGGGTATACATATTGCCTGTTGGGGAGAACCTGACGCACCCTGCTTATCCTTTGATCAACGTGCTTTATAGCATCCAAAATCATTCCGTCCTGGCCGGTTAGTATTATATTGCTGTGTCTTCCCATTATCTCAATTACAAGGGTCTTTTCCGCCAGATCACCGATTTCGTCGATTATCTCAAAGTCAAGTTCCAAAATTCGTTCATTATTCGGCTGTCTGACAGTTACCAGCTTACCACCCGACAAATGCTTACGTAATACCATGCAGAACATGGGAGCCGATGGAGGGTTTGTTTTTTTCTCCATAGTCAGGTGTATTCTGGGATGACTTGGACTGGCAGACAATACCAGTCTATGGTTGTTTCCCTTATTTCTTATCTGGATATGTATTTCATCCTTTTCCGGCTGCTGAATTTTGATAACACGACCGCCGAGCAAAGTATTCTCCAATTCCCTGGCCAGACCAAATAACAACACTCCATCAAATGCCATAGAAAGCTCCTCCTTTTTCATATATTATACATCAGTATTATGATAAGGAACAGAAAGCAGAAAAGCTTTTTAAATTGTATGGAGCACCATGAATATGTTACAATTAATTTAGCGGCAAAATACTGTTTGCTATAAATCATTAATTATTCATACAACCCCCTGTTGCCTAATATAAATAATATCAAGATATAGTCAAGGGGGGAGATCATTTTGCGGAAAAAAATATGGTTACTGACTGCAGCGGTATTGATCCTTACGTTGATACTTGCCGGCTGCAGTGGAACAAAAAGTGGGGAGCAGGAGCAGGAGCCCCAGAATGTACCAACGATAACAGATGAATCCGATGAACTGATACGGGAAACCATAATTTATTATGAGGACGATGCCGGATATCTGGTGCCTGTTATGCGCAAAATACCATGGGTAGAAGGTATTGCAAAATACACCCTCCGTGTCATGATGGATACTCCGGAGCAGCAGGAGGACCTGATGATGATGGGATTGAGACCTTTACTGCCTGCTGATACCGAAATTCTGGGGATGTCCATTAAAGACGGAATAGCAAAGCTTGATCTCAACGAAGCAGTCCTGAACTGCAGGAATGCATTGGAAGAAAGCAATATGATCCAGGGTATAGTATTGACTCTTGCCGACTTCTCCACGATTGACAAGGTACAGTTTTTATTTAACGGTAAAATCCTTGATTCTATGCCGCATGGCACAGTTGTGAAAGAACCCATCGGCCCTTCTGATATTAACCTGGAGATGGCGGAGGATACCGCTGTACATGGTGCAAAAGTCACGGTTTTCTTCCAAAGCACCTCATCCAGTATGTATGATTACCTGATTCCGGTTACCAGAATAACTTCATCTGAAAATGCTTCACTGGAAACAGCCATAAGCGAGCTTTTGAAGGGACCTGTGGATACTGACAATATGACTATAGACATCCCGCCGGATACAAAACTGTTGGGGATTCAAATGGATGAAGGGATCACCTACATAAACTTCAGCAAGGAGTTCAATAGTATCTCCAGTTCCGACCACAGCGAAGAGATGGTCTTGAAGGCAATCAAGTTGGTTGCAATGCAATACCCGGAAGTGGAAGATGTGGAAATTCTTGTGGAGGGCAAAACCTATGCCGGAGCAGCCCGTCTTGACAACATTCCGGTATTTGCCAACGAATGGTAGACAGTGGAATCAGGCTGCTGAATCACGCAGCCTGATTTTCAAATATGATACAAAGGAGTAAACTAATGAGACCTGATAAAAGGGCCAACAATGAGTTAAGGCCAATCCGGATAACAACAGGGTTTATTCCCAATGCCAGCGGATCAGTGCTTATTGAATTTGGCTATACAAAAGTTATCTGCACAGCTACGGTTGAAGAGAAGGTACCTCCCTTTCTGAAGGGAACAGGCCGCGGCTGGGTAACGGGAGAGTATTCCATGCTGCCTGCATCAACCCAGGTAAGAAAGCCTAGGGAATCCAGCAAAGGTAAATTGGAGGGGAGGACACAGGAAATTCAAAGGCTCATCGGCCGTTCCCATCGCTCTGTTGTTAATCTGGATAAAATTGGAGAGCGAACCATATGGATTGATTGTGACGTCATTCAAGCCGATGGGGGTACACGAACAGCTTCCGTAACAGGAGGATTTATTGCACTGGTTCATTGCGTCGACTGGATGCTGAAACAGGGAATGATTGAAAAAAGCCCCATTAACAACTACATAGCAGCTGTCAGTGTGGGTATATATGATGGACAAGCTATTTTGGATCTTTGCTATGAAGAGGATTTCAATGCTAAGGTGGATATGAATCTGGTTATGACCGACAAGGGAGAGATAACCGAAATTCAGGGAACAGGCGAAGGTCAGCCTTTTACAATGGAAGAACTGAATCAGATGCTGCTGCTGGGACGGTATGGAATTAAGGAGCTTATTGCCAAACAGGAAGAAGCATTGGGCGAACTAAACATTCTTGTAGGTATACAGCCATGATGAAACGATTGTTGATTGCCAGCCGCAACGAAGGCAAAATAATTGAAATACGAGAGTTGTTTTCTGAATTGGATTATCATGTCTTATCCCTGAACGACTTGAATCTTAAGCATACAGTCCTGGAAGATCAGCCTGATTTTTCCGGAAACTCCCTAAAGAAAAGCAGAGAAATAAGCAAACTGACAGGAGAGATTGTTCTGGCCGACGACTCCGGGCTGGAGGTGGATGCGCTTGGAGGAAAACCAGGCGTCCTTTCCGCCCGATTTGCAGGAGAGAATGCTACTGATGAAGAAAACAACAAGAAACTTCTATTTCTCATGAAGGATCTGCCCCCCGAAAGGAGAACAGCACGATTTCGCTGTGTACTCACCATGTATTGGCCTGATGATACCTACCTGCAGACAGAGGGGATATGCCCAGGAAGGATTGGCTATACACCGGCAGGTAAGGGCGGGTTTGGCTATGATCCTATATTTATACTGTGCGGATACAATAAAACGATGGCAGAGCTGACAATGGAGGAAAAAAACAAGGTCAGCCATCGTGCACTGGCACTAAAAGCCTTGACAGAGAATCTGCGCCTCATAGAAAAATGATACTTGACGAATATTTTTACATGGATTATACTAGAGCATGTGCCCAGACGAAGCGAATATAATCATATATTGACATGCATGTGTAAATATGATATACTTTCGAATTGTCAGCGGTTGAGTGCGGGTGTAGTTCAATGGTAGAATTCCAGCCTTCCAAGCTGGCCGTGTGGGTTCGATTCCCATCACCCGCTCCATTGTGCGCCTGTAGCTCAGCAGGATAGAGCAACGGACTTCTAATCCGTAGGCCAGGGGTTCGAATCCCTTCAGGCGCGCCAGTATTATTATTGTGGTGAGTGTAGTTCAGTTGGTTAGAGCGCCAGATTGTGGCTCTGGAGGTCGTGGGTTCAAGTCCCATCACTCACCCCATTATAATTTTTTAATAAATGTCTGCTCTCAGATGTTGGGGCGTAGCCAAGTCGGTAAGGCACGGGACTTTGACTCCCGCATGCGTAGGTTCGAGTCCTGCCGCCCCAGCCAGTAATAAATGCGGGCGTGGCGGAATTGGCAGACGCGCTAGACTTAGGATCTAGTGCCGCACGGCGTGGGAGTTCAAATCTCTTCGCCCGCACCATTTATGAGAGCTGGCATAAGCGGGAGTGGCTCAGTGGTAGAGCGTCGCCTTGCCAAGGCGAATGTCGCGGGTTCGAATCCCGTCTTCCGCTCCATTTTATTATTATCGGCAAGAACCGGTTGGGCTTCTTGCCTTGCGGGTGTAGTTCAATGGTAGAATTCCAGCCTTCCAAGCTGGCCGTGTGGGTTCGATTCCCATCACCCGCTCCATTATGCGCCCATAGCTCAGCCGGACAGAGTAACAGACTTCGAATCTGGAGGTCGTAGGTTCGAATCCTACTGGGCGCGCCACTCAACCTTGATTTGTATTAACTTTGGACCATTAGCTCAGCTGGCAGAGCACCTGACTCTTAATCAGGGTGTCCAGGGTTCGAGTCCCTGATGGTCCACCAGCTTTGTATGATATCGAATCTGCTTTGTAAAGAGCAGGTTCGATTTTGTTTTATAATGGCAAATTACCATTGAAATGCCTGTTATAGAATTGATCAAAACATAAATACTAGAATTAACAACATTTAAGGAGGCGATATATCCATGCATGGACGGATAGAAAAAACAAATGAACACTTGCCCGGTGTAAAGTGTGTTGTTAATTCCTGCTACTATCATGCTGCAGGGGATTATTGCTCAGCCGAAAAAATTGAGATACGGCCGCCGCAGGCTCAGGATACGGAAGAAACCGATTGTGCAACCTTTATCAAGAGCAGCTAAATCAGAGAAAACGTGGTATTTTGCCACGTTTTCTGCATAATAATCCTTTTTTACCCTCTATGACTTTTCATTCGCATTTTCATCCCGTATAATAGACATAGTGAGCTTGTTGCTGTCTGCCGAAAATCTTTTGAATGCTTCTTCCCCAGATGAAGAATAATTTTTCATACAACACTCAAGTTCTGTACTTTGTTGTTAATGCAGGAGGACATGTAAATGAGGCCTACCAGAGCTGTCATTAATCTGACTCGGTTTAAACAAAATATGCAAAATATTAAGTCGTTGACAGATCCTGATACTGCCATGATGGCGGTAGTTAAGGCAAATGCATACGGACATGGGGCACTTCAAATTGCCAGTCACGCAGTGAAAGCCGGTGCCGGCTGGTTGGGAGTGGCAATACCGGAAGAAGGCATGGAACTGAGAAATAATGGGATAAGTGCGCCTGTTCTGGTTCTGGGCGGTGCTGATCGAGAGCAATGCCGTATCTCGGTGATATATAACCTGACACAGGCTGTTCCTTCATTGGAAACAGCTCATTTGCTTAATGGGTGTGCAGCAGAATATGGCAGAAAGGCCAGAGTACATGTAAAGCTGGATACAGGAATGGGCAGAATAGGGTTTCATAGAATTGAGGAATTGGAAGCTTTAGTCAAGGAACTGCATAGCATGAAGAATATCGTACTTGACGGGGCGTTTACCCATTTTGCTGCGGCAGATGAGACGGATCCTGCCTATACAGAAGAGCAAATTAAACGGTTGGACAAGATGCTGAATATTATACGCGAAAGCGGAATCCATTTGAAATGGATTCATGCTTCCAACACAGCCGGTGTATTCCAGTTTCCCCGGGCAAACTATAACATGGTTCGATGCGGCATCGGACTGTATGGATATTATCCTTCTCATGATGTTATGAAGAATGCAACGGTCTCACTGCTTCCGGTTATGCAATGGGAAACCGAAGTTGTTCATATAAAAGATGTGGATGCCAATTCCTGTATCAGTTACGGCAGGACCTATTCTGCTTCCACTTCCAGAAGAGTAGCCACTCTTCCCGTTGGTTATGCAGACGGGTACAATCGGCTTCTTAGCAATCGGGGAAGCGTATTGATACATGGAAAACGGGCACCGGTTATCGGGAGGGTTTGTATGGATCAGATTATGATTGACGTTACCAATATTCCCGAAGCAAACATAGGAAGTAAGGTTGTATTGCTGGGTGAGCAGGGCAAGGAGAAGATAACGGCTGATGAATTGGCTGATCTATGCGGGACCATTTCCTATGAAATTCTAACCTCCATCAGTGAGAGAGTGCCAAGGATTTACCATGAAAGCAATTAAGTCTGATAGGAGAATATAAATGACAAAATCTGAACTCAGAAAAAAGATGATGCTGGAAAGAGAAGAGATCAATCAGGAGGAAAGAGCGAGCCGGAGCAGGTCTATAGAAAAAAGAATAAGAGATCTTCAGGCATACAGGCATGCAAGCACCATACTCATTTATGTGAGCTTTCGAAATGAAGTGGATACTAAGCCTTTAATACAAAAAGCAATAGAAGAGGGTAAACGGGTAGCGGTACCTGTGTCAATTCCTGAAGGAAAAGTTCTGCTGCCTTGCCAGATTACCTCACTGGATGATTTGATTCCCGGCACATGGGGTATCCTGGAGCCTCCGGAAGAAAAACAAAGAAGAATAGACGTTTCAGAGATTGATCTGACTATTGTTCCCGGCCTTGCCTTTGATCGGTGTTTCCACCGACTGGGATACGGAGCAGGCTATTATGATCGCTTTCTTCCCTCACTCAGAAAGGATGCTGTTAAAATTGGCGTAGGATATGATTTTCAGCTGTTGAAGAAGCTGCCGGTGGAAGCTTATGATGTCCCTTTGGACGGTATTGTAACAGACAGAAGGTCACTGTTAAGAAGTAATATTCAGTAAATTCACTGGAAATGAAATGTGATTTGATGTAGAATGTCATATATATGGATTTGTGAAATTGTAATTTGAAAAGGATTGATGTGCAATGGGATATTTCAAATTCGGACTGAAACTGCTAGGCAGCCATGCTTTGATGACAGCCGTACAGTCTTTTCTGTTTCTTTTGCTGTTTGGGATCTTTGAAAGCGAATGGTATCAATGGATTGCAGGCATTTTTTTTATTGCATTATTCTGGTTTATAATTTACGCAGATGCATCCCATTACGGCCAAAACGATTTAAAAAGAGGTACCTTCCGGTACAGTAAGGGGTTTCTGTCCGGTTTGGTTGCATCAGTACCCGCTCTGATACTTTATGTTCTGTCATTGAGTTTTTCTTCCTTTGACTTGTTTCGGGTTACCTTGCGTATATGGCTCATCCCATATATCAAGCTGATGGTAGCATTTGAAAATTATATGCCTGCCATAACCATTGTCTTTATCCTGCTCTTTCCCCTGGTAACAGGATTCAGCTATATTGACGGTATCCGAAGAAGAAATAAAATCATGGAAAAAATCAGGGAAAAGGAATCCATGCGGGCTGAGTTGTCAAAGCGAAATCAATAAGTGTATTTTATAAAAAGCACCAACCGGTGCTTTTTTTATTCTGTTTTTATCTCGGATTACACAGGGTATAAAACAGACTGCATTCTGGAAGAATAAATATATTGGTAATTCGGAGGAATGAAATGGAAGAAAACAAACGAGGAATATTGGTAATCATCGGCGGTGCCGAGGATAAAGAAAACCAATGCACCATTTTAAAGAAAATAGCCAAGCTGGCCGGGGGAAAAGAGGGAAAACTTGTTGTACTTACAGCTGCAACTGAATATCCTTCTCAGGTGGGGAAGGAATATAAAGATATATTTACACAATTGGGTATCTCCAATGTAGATGCATTACATATCGAAAAAAGAGAAGATGCAGAAGATCCGGAAAGCCTGACTCGCATGGAAGATGCTGACTGCATTTTTTTCACCGGAGGAGATCAGTTAAAAATAACAAGTCTGATTGGAGGAACGAAGACAGAACACTTCTTAAAAAGTGCTTTTTCTGAAGGTTTAGTCATAGCCGGTACCAGTGCCGGGGCTTCTGTAATGAGTGAAACTATGATCATATCAGGTACTGATGATGAAGCGCCAAAACGATGCACGGTTAAAATGGCACCTGGTTTGGGATTGATTAAAGGCGTGGTAATAGATCAGCATTTTGCACAAAGAGGCCGTATTGGAAGGCTGCTGGCAGCCATTGCACAAAATCCCGGCATGCTGGGTATCGGTTTGGACGAGGATACTGCAGTGGTAGTTAATCCAAACAATATTTTGGAGGTCATCGGTTCCAATGCTGCTGCCATATTGGATGGTGCCCGCAGCAGCTATACCAATGTGTCAGAATCCAATCCGGATGATATATTGGCCTTTACGGATGTCATTCTCCATATTTTACCAAAGGATCATAAGTTTGATTTAAGAAACCGCACACCGATCTTAAGGAGGTAAACAAGTTGCGGATACGCGAGTTGAAAGCATATAATGGGAGAAATATTTACAGTCATCAGAAAGTCATAAAAATGGCAGTGGATTTGGGAAGGTGGGCTGATATACCCACTGTTGAAATTCCGAATTTTAACACACGTCTCATGGAAATGCTGCCCGGCCTGGCTGCCCATCATTGTTCACTGGGCTATGAGGGAGGATTCAAGCAGCGCCTGAAGGAGGGAACATACCTGGCCCATGTGATGGAACATACTGCACTTGAACTGCTCAACAGAATCGGCCAGCCGGTTTCCTTCGGAAGAGCCAGACAAATTAAGAATACCAGCTGCTATAACATAATATTTGCATACCGGGAAGAACATGCCGGTTTGGAGACCGGTAAGATGACGGTAAGGATGATTCAGGCTCTTTGCTCCGGTCAGGACTTTAATATGGAAGCCTGCCTGAAGCGCATTAATGATATCACTTTAAGATATGGGCTGGGACCCAGTACGCAGGCGATTGTAGATGCTGCGCTGGACAGAGGTATTCCGGTTACCCGAATAGGGAAGGGCAGCATCATACAACTTGGATACGGCAAGTATCATAAAAAAATGGAAGGTACTCTTTCTGACAATACCAGCTGTATTTCAGTTGATATGGCCTGTGACAAAACTGTCACAAAGGAGCTTCTCAGTCAAGCCGGAATTCCGGTGCCGCGGGGCAGAGTATGTTTTACGTTGGAGGAAGCGCAGGAAGCAGCTGCCGAAATTGGTTTTCCGGTTGTTATGAAGCCTGTTTATGGAAATCAGGGCAGAGGTGTATCTTTAAATCTGCAGACTTCGGATGAAATACCGGCTGCCTTTCGCATTGCAGCTCAGGTATCTGAATCAATACTGGTGGAGCAGCATCTAAAAGGAAAAGACTACAGGGTACTAATAATCGGGGAGCAGGTGGCTGCTGTATCTCAAAGGATACCTGCTCATGTCACAGGTGATGGAAAGCATACCATAGCTCAATTGGTAGATTTGATAAATCGGGATGAAAGACGGGGAGAAGGTCATGAAAAGCCTTTGACAAAGATAATGATAGACGAACTCAGTCTTATATTGTTGAAAAAGCAGGGCTATTCACCTGACAGTATACCGGCAGCAGGCAGGAGAGTATATCTGAAAGCAAACGGCAACCTGAGTACCGGAGGAGAAGCAGTTGATTGTACCGATAAAATTCATCCTGATAACCAGGAAATTGCAGTACGTGCTGCCAAGATAATAGGCCTGGATATTGCCGGGGTGGATATAAAATGCCATGATATCAGCAAACCAATTACCTCCGGCCAAGGTGCTGTTATTGAAGTGAATGCATCACCGGGAATCCGCATGCATCTTTTTCCTTCCAAAGGAAAACCAAGAAAGATCGGTAATGCCATAATTGATATGCTGTTTCCATACGGCAGCAAGCATTCCATTCCCATTATTTCTGTAACCGGAACCAATGGCAAAACAACAACCACAAGGATGATATCACATATACTCAGAACACAAGGAATAACTGTGGGTATGACCACAACCGGCGGTGTTTATATCAATGACAAATGCATAATGAGAGGTGATACCACCGGACCGGCCAGTGCAAAAATCCTTCTTACGGATAAAACAGTGGATACAGTGGTGCTGGAAACAGCCAGAGGCGGAATAATACGTTCCGGCCTGGGCTATGATCTGGCAGATGTAGGTGTTCTGACCAATATCAGTGAAGATCACTTGGGATTGGACGGCGTAAACAGTCTGGAGGATATGCTGCATGTTAAATCTTTGGTGACAGAAGCTGTAAAAAGTAATGGTTACGTTGTTTTAAATGCGGATGACCATATGGTTATTCAGGCTGCAAAGCAAACCAAGGCCAATATAATTTATTTTTCCATGCAGGAGGATAATCTGATTGTGCACAGGCATATTGCAGAAGGCGGTATTGCCGTTTACTTAAAGGACAACTACATAACTCTCGCAACAGGCAATGGACTGATGAAAAGCCTTTCCATAATGCAGATACCTGCTACTTTTGGAGGAAAGCTGACACATAATATTGAGAATTGTCTGGCAGCCTTCAGTGCTGCTTATGCCCTGAACGTACCTCTTCGGGTTATTGAAAATGCCTTGTCCTCTTTCTATAGCAACGAAATACATAACCCAGGCAGATTTAACATCTATAACATCCGGGATTTTCGAGTGGTTGTAGACTATGGACATAATCTGGCCGGTTACAGCAAAGTGATCGATTCACTAAAAAAAATGGGAGGAGCACGCTTAATCAGTATCATAGGCGTTCCCGGTGATCGGAGTGATGAGGCTGTTCGGGCGATTGGTGCTCTTTCGGGAAAATCATTTGACAGGGTTATAATTAAGGAAGACAAAGTCTTAAGGGGAAGGGAACCGGGAGAAATTTCACGACTCTTAATGGAAGGAGCTATATCTTCAGGCCTGCCCAGGAAAATGATATCTCTTATCCAAAAAGAGGAGGATGCGCTGCGGCTTGCCCTCCATGAGGCCAAAGCAGGTGACATTATCGTTGTTTTCCACGAGAATTTGGATTGCATCATGGATGTAATAAATGATGAAATATCAAAATCAGTTGACTCTTCTTCAATAGGTGTTTTACATCGCAAAAAAGTGTTATAATATTTTGTAGCACCAATAGGAGGGTTATCAGTGATTATTTTTAAGGACATCCAGCTGGAAGACAAACCTCTTTTTGATCGTTATTTTAATGCCAAACTCTATATGAACTCTGAATACAGCTTTACCAATACCTTCATCTGGCGTCTGTCCTATCATTTCCAATACGCTGTAATTCATGACCATTTATGTATAGTGGGAAAATACCGAAATCAGTATCCCTTTGCCTTTGCTCCGCTTGCCCTGACAACCTTTGATTATGAACAGGTAATTCCCATTCTAGCTGAGATTTTTCGTGAAAAAGGATATCCTTTGATCCTTAAATCCGTACCTGAGGAACAAAAGGAGATAATTGAATATCAGCTGCCAGGGAAGATTATATTTCGTGAAGACAGAAACAACTTTGATTATGTATATCTGGCTCAGCAGTTGATTGATCTGAAAGGCAATAAATTCAGACAAAAACGGAATCACATTAACAAATTTTTACGAAATTATGAGTTTCAATATGAAGAAATGTCTGATTCAAATCTGGAAGAATGTCTGCATACCGGGGTAAAGTGGGCATCCAAACGGAGCAATGATCTGACTGTTCTGGAAGAAAAACGGGCAATTGAGGAAATTATTAAACATTTTCATGACTTAAGGGTAACCGGTGGAGTAATTAGAATACATGGTGAGGTGCAGGCCTTTACAGTAGGTGAACTGCTAAGCAGCGATATGGCTGTTATTCATATTGAAAAGGCCAATACCAATTATGACGGAGCCTACTGCATGATTAACATGATGTATGCAAGAAGTGAATGGTCGCATGTTACATACATTAACCGGGAAGAGGATATGGGGATTCCGGGATTGAGGAAAGCAAAGGAATCATACAACCCTGTTAAGATGATTAAGAAATATACCGGTTTTTATGAGCAGGAAGGTGATTACAATGATCCGACCGGCTGTTGACAGGGATACCTCCCAGATTATAGATTTATGGCAGTATTGTTTTGATGATTCGCCGGAATTCATTGATTTTTTCTTTCAGCATTGCTTTCAACCGGAAAACACTCTGGTTGCGGAAGATAAGGGACGGATACAATCCTGTCTGCAATTGCTTCCCTATCGTGTATTTCTGAGAGATAAGGAAGTAGACATACCCTATATAGTTGGTGTATCTACCTGGCCGGAATATCGGGGACGCGGTTTAATAAAACAGTTGCTGCAGTACACGAACAGAGTACTGCGGGAAAGAAACATGGATTTGTCCGTACTGCTGCCATTTCAATACGACTTTTATCGCAAGTATGGGTGGGAGATATGTTACGAATTCTTAACCTATCGTGATGTGGAAATTCCTTCGCAGATATCCCTGAAGTCCGAGACAGCAGAACCCCCAGCCCAGGGGAGATTTGCCAGAATCATCCCGGACAGAGACCTGGACAGACTCGCTGCATGCTATTTCGGCTTTATGAAGTATTATCATGGCTATATTATACGAAGTAGAAAAGACTGGATGAAAATTCTTCGTGATACAGAATTGGATAATGGTTCATGTTATCTGTATGAGGAAGGAACAGAGCTCTTAGGCTACATACTCTATACAATACAGGACAAAACTCTGACTATTAAAGAGCTTATTTATATCACGCCTGAAGCCAAGTCAGCTTTACTGCAATTGGCTGTGTCCCACAAAGGTCAGGTTGAAAGAATAGTAAGAAAAGCGCCTAGCCGGGATATTGAGTATATATCCATGGGTGACTCCAGAGGTAAATTGGATAAAGAAACATTTGTTATGGGAAGGATCCATAATGTCACCGGTGCCCTGTCAGGAATTCCTTATACAGGTAAGCCTTTTGTCATGAGGGTAAAGGATGATTTTTATAATAACAACAATGGCAATTTTTTGATAGAGCAAACCCATGGAATTACTAATGTTACAAAAACCAATCAGGCTACAGAAGATGTATGCATCGGTATTCATACGCTCAGCCAGCTCTTATGGGGTTTCCTGCCGCCTGAGACAGCATGTTCAGAAGGATTACTCCGCTGCGGCGGCAAAGAAACAGCACAGAGCATATTTGATTTATTCCCGCCAAAATACAATTATATGACAGAAGACTACTGAATCGGACATTTTATAAGGAAATTTCAGGGTGATTGTGATAAAATAGGAATATGAGACCAGTTACTTATGGGGGGAATTATATGAACAAGAGACGTTTCTTCCTGTTCCTTTCCGTTATATTCTGCCTCGTATTAATTCCTGTTTTATATTTGCTTTTACGTCAGCCTGCGTCAGAGACGTCCTTATTGACTGCTTCAGGCAGGGATGAAGTTAACCAGTTCTACTATAGGGCTGTTCCCGGGCTGAAAAGAGCAGAGGAAGAAAATCTTGTCCGGGACATTAACAAGCGGCTGGAATGGCCCGGTCGTAATGCAGCCGTATATATCGATCGGATCTGGTACAATGTCAAATCTGTAACCATATTCTATCATGTTGAAGGAATTTCAGAAACTGCCTTCCTTGGCGGAGACTTATATCTTCCTTCAGAAGAACCGCATGAAGTACAGCCCTTTCATGGCACCCATTCAATCGGCAGAGCTTCAGAAAAAGGTATACTCTACCAGGACAGCTTTTACAGCTGTTTGAAACTGCCGCCGCTGAGAGCTTTATCTAACCAGGTTCTATCCGAAATCGAAAAAATAAGCTTTACTCCCTATATTAACCTCTTAAGAAAAAAAGACGGCGGAATGGAAAGTACCCGTCTGAAATCGTTTGAAATCCTGTTAAATTATAATACAGATGAGGAAGAGATTATTAAAATTCCTTTAGACAGTCAGATAGACATAGATGGCAGGCAGTTGCATTTTTATCAGATTGATCTTTCTCCTTCTGCTCTTCAGTTATATTTTCAGTACCTGAAGAGCGAAAGGGATATGGTATACAGAGTGAAGGGTTCATACTCGACAGCAAAGGGAGAGGTTCATACCTTTGATTCCATGACAAAAGCCATCACTAAATATCCTTACCACTATATTATAGAGATTCCTCCCTTTCACATAAGACCTGAAACTTTGCAGGTTCATATAGACTCCATATCCTGTATCAGTAATGAAAGTGTTGAATTTTTAATTGATACCAGCCAGTTTGGAGGGAAAAACAGATCTTATGCCGTAGAACTGGGGAAAAAACGAATCAAAAATACGGATGTCTTAATAAGCAATATCAGTTTGAATCGGCAGGCTGCAGAAATTTTTGTATCATTTGTATCAGATGCCAATGAAGCTTCTGCTCCAATCATGGGTCTGGAACCCGTACTGCCCAAATGGGAACACAAGGGTTCGGATGGGGAAGAGCCATCCTGCAGGCTGGCAGTGCTGGATAGTGACCTCCAGCCATATAATCTGGATATATGGAACTACGGTTTGGATCTGCTGCCCGGGGAAGGGATCCGCATCCGTCTGGATCGCAGATTCTGGGATGATTCCTCAGTTGCCCGGGTTCAATTAAAAAACCTTGCCTACATATATTATGTCAATAAGGAAGTGTCGCTGCCCTTACTTTTCGAAACATCATCAGATGAGTGATAATAGCGTAGTTTTTGTACAGAGCATGTCTGAATCAGACATGCTCTTTTATTTCCTGCTAAGAATAATCCTGTCGTTATTGAACAATCTAAAATTAGACTGCAAAAAAGGATTTCCTTGGGAGGGCGCATGAAAAAAATAAAACGAAAAAAAAATCCAAAGAACAGGGAAGTCATTGAAGAAAGACAAGCCCCAAAGCCTCCAAGTGAGGAGCGGATCTCCTATTCTCAGCTGTCAAAGAGCATTAATGACAACTATGAAAAGTTTCAGGCTTTTCTCAAAGAAAGCACGGATGCAGTATTCAGGAGGTTCAGACTGGGGATCAACGGCATTGATTGCGCCATTGTCTATATTGATGGGTTAACCGATAAGACAGTAATTATTGAATCAATATTAAGACCCATGATGCTTACAGTGTCTGATGAGGGAAAAGACGCAGAATCCCGGTCAGGAACTGACAATGCATACGATTTGGTTTTAAATTACCTTGTAGCAGCTGCAGAAATAAAGGAGACTGATAATCTTGATGAAGCTATGCTTTCTGTCATGTCAGGAGAAACAGCGCTTATTATAGACGGATATAACCGGATTATTTTAATCAGTACCAGGGGCTGGCCTGTCAGAGGTATTTCCGAGCCTGAAACTGAAAGTGTAATTCGCGGGGCAAAGGAAGGATTTACAGAAACCCTGCGGATAAATACAGCTCTTCTGCGGAGGAAGTGCAAGGATCCCAATATGGTAGTGCGAACTGTGCGTTTGGGGAGAAGAAGCAAGACTGATATCGCCTATGTCTATATTAAGGGAATAACTAACCCACTGCTGATAGAAGAGCTTGAAGAAAGGCTGAATCGAATCGATATAGACCAGGTGATCGATTCAGGTCACCTGGAACAACTGATACAGGACAACAGCATGACAACTCTGCCTCAGATTCAGTCAACCGAGCGGCCTGACAAGGCTGTTGCCAATCTTATGGAAGGAAGAGTTGTGATACTGGTTGACAACAGCCCCTTTGCCTTAATGATACCGACAACTTTTTCCCAGCTTTTTCAAAGTCCGGAAGACTACAGTGAAAGATGGATTGTATCGTCAGGTATTCGGGCACTGCGTTGGATATCATCCTTCCTGGCTGTATTCACGCCTGCTGTCTATATTGCTGTAGTTACCTATCATCCAGGCCTGATTCCCACAAGACTGGCCTTGTCTATAGCAGCAACCCGTGATGGAGTTCCATTTCCATCTATTATAGAAGCATTGCTGATGGAAACTACGATAGAGCTATTACGGGAATCGGGCGCACGCCTTCCCGGCGCAATTGGTCAGACCATTGGAATTGTTGGCGGCCTCATCATAGGGGATGCAGCAGTCAGTGCAGGCATAACCAGCCCGATTATGGTCATTGTAGTGGCTCTGACTGCTATTGCATCCTTTGTCATACCGACTTACAGTGCAGCCATAGGACTTAGAATCATGCGTTTTCCACTGATGATTCTGGCAGGCATCCTGGGCCTCTATGGAGTGATGATTGGTTTTATAATCATAAATATTCATCTGGCCTCCATTAAAAGCTTTGGTATGAGCTATATGACGCCCCAGGCTCCCACAATTTTTCAGGATATGAAGGATTTCATTATTCGTGCCCCTGCCAGAAGTATGAAAAAAAGACCCATTCAGGCATATCCCATTGATATGATCCGAATGGACATGGACTGAGGTAGTATAAATGAAAAATAAATCTCAGGGATTAAGCAATTCTCAGACTACTGTAATTGTAGCAATGAATATCATTGGCTTTGCTGTTTTGTTTATTCCGCAAAACGCAACCGAGCTTGCAGGAGTGGATGGTGCTTTTGTCACCCTGTCAGCCGGCTTGGTATCCATGTTTCTGGCAGGCCTGATTGTCATTCTCAGCAGTCGTTTTCCCAATGAAACAGTAATAGAATACTCACAGAGAATTCTAGGAAAACCGCTTGGCAAGTTATATGGTGCTGTAATTGCCACTCATGCCTTGGTTGTTGCATCCCATGTATTAAGAGGATTTGCAGATGCAATTAAGGTTCTGCTTCTGCCTAAGACACCATTGGAAATTATAATGATTTGTATGCTCTTATTATGCCTCTACTGTATTCATGGAGGTATATCGACCATAGCCAAGATATGCGAAATTTTTACTTTTCCCATACTATCGATTATCAGCATTACCATACTGTTCAATCTGCCTGAAGTCCAGATGTTCAGATTCCGTGAGGCCTTTTCCAGCGGGTTGACTCCCTTTATCAAGGGAATTCCCGGTGTTTCAATGGCTTATCTTGGGTATGAAATTCTTTTTTTTCTAATTCCATTTATGAAGAACAAAAAAAGTGCTTTGCTTTCCGGTACAGCAGGTCTGGTTCTTCCTATATTCGTTTATACGGGGTTGGTTTTTGTGGCAATAGGGCTGATCGGTACAATTACAACTTCTGAATTGGTTTATCCAACCATCCATTTGTCCAGAAGGGTTGGTACCTCCCTGAGTTTTGTTGAACGCTTTGACATCTTATTCATAGCTTTTTGGATTTTGGCAGTCTTTACTACTGTTACTATTTACCTATATATGTCAGCTTTGTCATTTACCAGATTAATAGGTCTGAGAAACTACAAACCATTTATTTTCATGATTCTGCCTGTCACCTATATTCTGGCTATACTGCCGCAAAATATTGCACATATTAATATTTTGACCAAAGTTACAAATTACACCGGTCTTTCCATTGCAGCCAGCAGTATCCCGCTTATTGTATTATCAGTGATCCGAAAAAAGGGGGATGGACACAATGGCTAGGAAAACAGGGATATTACTCTTGGCAATGACCTTGCTGTTTATCAGTTCCTCGTGCTGGGATCAGAGGCCTATTGAGGATCAGGCATTTATCATTGGTCTGGCCCTGGACAAGGGAGACGATCCTGATATGATAAAGGTAACTTTTCAGATCGCTCAGCCTCAGGCTTTTGTTACGGAAGCCAAATCTGAAGAATCATTCTGGAATATCAGCGAAGAAGCTGAAGACATTACAGCAGCTCAGAATCAGCTGATTCGTATAATGAATCTGACACCTACACTGGAGCATTGCCAGATAATTCTTATTGGTGAAGAACTGGCCCGTGAAGGGCTGCATGATTACCTTGATTTTTTGCTTCGTACCCATGAGATAAGAAGAGCTGTCCGAATCGGTGTAGTGCAGGGAAAAGCCAAAGATATTCTGGACATGAAATACAAAACCGACCTGATGCCCTCTTTTGTTATTTCGGAAATGATGGATCAAAACAGCAGATTCACCTTTGAATTAAGCGATTTTATGAATATTGGAAAACTGCACACGGCATTTACAGGAGCTTATGATTTTGCCCTGGTACGAATTGTTCCTTTGGAAGAAAAGCTGGATATGTCCGGCGGTGGTATATTTAAGAATGAGAAATTGGTGGGATGGCTGAGCAATGAAGAGATGATGGGACTGCGTTTTCTTCGGGGAGATGTTGGCTCCGGCTATCTGACTGTTGATTTGACGGAAGATCTGGGAAAAAGGGCTATGTTAAGAATTTATGAATCACAATCCATTCTGGAACCGGAGATACGGGACAATAGATTGGTACTCAGGCTCAAGATTCGTGCAGAAGGCGACATTACCGAGATTGTCGATCAAAAAGGCAGACTAAGCGAAAGCGAGTTTCTGCCCCGTATAGAAAACCTTTTCAGAGAAGATATTGAGAAGAAGATTAGGAGTACTTTTGCCAAGCTTCAACAGGAATATGAAAGTGATGTATTTCAGCTCAAGGAAAAGCTGCAAAGCTATTATCCTGAATATTGGCAGCAGAATGCGGAAGGATGGGATGAAATATATAGATCAGCCCGGCTGGAGATAGAAGCAAATGTTCTGGTACGCAGAATCGGAGAAATCAGGTATTAGCAATGCTCTGCACAGCAGGATATAACGGGAGTCTATCAATGTTTAGCTCTTTGGTTCAGCCAAAGAGCTTTATTATGAAGAAGAACAGGAGACTCCCGCCAATATAGACATATCCGATAATTTTACCTATCTTGTATTCCATCTTGAATTCAGAATCAATTAAAACATAAGGGTATACAAAAGAAAGAAACAAGCCGCAAATTACCGTTAGAATGACAAAGTAAGAAGAAAAAATGGCTGATAAAATTGTTATAGCAGTATCCATTTAAACGCCTCCTGTAGAGATCATGCCCCGATCCGGCCGATAACTTGCATAAAGGAAGCATAGTCTGTATAATGTTTTTATTATACCGGAAAGGAAGACACAAATGCTGAATAGAGAGCATATGCCTGTTTCCTCTCAGGATGAGGGGGAACAGCAGTTATATATTGAAGATTTGAAAAACCGGATTTATGGAAAAGGCCTAAAATACCATATTGTGACTTATGGATGTCAGATGAATGTACATGATTCCGAAAAACTGGCAGGAATGCTAAGTGAAATTGGGTATACAGAAACAGGCAGACAACAGGATGCCGACCTTATACTGTTCAATACCTGCTGTGTCAGGGAAAATGCCGAATTAAGAGTATATGGAAATGTAGGAGCCTTAAAGTCATACAAGCAGGCCAATCCCAACCGCATAATAGGTATCTGCGGCTGCATGATGCAGCAAAGTGAAGTGGCAGATTATATAAGGCAAACCTTTCCCTTTGTAGATCTGATATTCGGCACCCACAACCTCCACAGATTTCCTCAGCTATTGCTGCAGGCATTGGATTCCAACCATACTGTGGTGGAAATTCTGGATTCAGAAGGCGCAGTAGTAGAGCATGTTCCGACAAAAAGAACCCAGGGTGTCTCTGCCTGGGTTACCATCATGTATGGCTGCAACAATTTCTGCAGCTATTGCATAGTACCCCATGTAAGAGGCAGAGAAAGGAGCAGGCGGCCGGCTGACATATTGGCTGAAATTCAGAAATTGGCTGAAGCAGGTTATAAAGAAATCACTCTTTTGGGTCAAAACGTCAATTCATATGGAAAAGATATGGACGAGCAATACCTCTTTCATAATCTGCTCCGTGATATCAATGAAATAGAAGGTATCCAGCGGATCCGCTTTATGACATCCCATCCGAAGGATCTGTCTGATGACTTAATCCGGGCAATGGCTGAGTGCAAAAAGGTATGTAAACACCTTCACCTGCCTGTACAGGCAGGCAGCGATCGCATCCTTCATGCTATGAACCGTAAATACTCAAGCAAGTATTACCTGGATCTGGTGGAAAAGGTCAGGAAAGCTATGCCCGATATTGCATTATCAACAGATATAATCGTGGGCTTTCCGGGCGAAAATGAAGAAGATTTTGAGGCAACATTGCGCATCGCCAAAAAAGTAAGGTACGATTCTGCATTTACCTTCCTATACTCACCCAGAAAAGGTACCCCCGCTGCAAAAAGAAGGGATCAGGTTCCGGCGGAGCAAAAGAAACAGCGATTGGCGCGGTTAAACGAGTTGATCAATGGTATATGTATGGAAAAAAACCAGGAGCATCTGGGGAAGATTAAAGAAGTTCTTGTAGAAGGACCGAGCAAAAATCGGAAAGACGTTTTGACCGGCCGTACAGATACCAATAAGATAGTTAACTTCAAAGGAAGCCCGGAGTTAATCGGCAGTCTGATAATGGTCCGCATTACTGAAGCACACTCCTGGTCTTTGGAAGGGGAGATAGTAAAGAATGACTGAGCAGACCCCAATTACCAGAAGAAAAATCTTGGATATGGCAAGAGAGCTAGGTATGGCTTTGGCAGAGTCCAAAGAACTATTGGAATACAGAACAGCGGAAAAGAGAATGGCAGAAGATGCTGAGGCCTGCCGTTTAGCCAGAGCATTTAAAGAAGCTCACCTGGCTATGGTTAGACTACAGGAAGATCATGAGGCCAGTGAAGAAGAAAGAAATCAGGCAAAGGACCTGTTGGAGAAAGCTGATCGGGATATGAAAGCACATCCTTTGACAGCGGAATACTATCGCGCTGGTAATGCTTTTAATACATTAATCTATCAGATAAATCAGATATTTAAGTTTTATTGCTTAGAGCCCGGGGAAGACAGTCAGTTCGAACAAAGGCACGGATGCGGCAGATGCGGTGGAAACTGTCCTGAATAAGGATTGACAACTGCCTGCTGTCAGAGAATTATGGAGAAACTTGAAGTATTTGGCTGCCCGGGGTATAATTGATTTTGAAAATATCCTGGTACAGGAGGTATGTTATGGCAAGTCTGACGCCGATGATGCAGCAATACATGCAAATTAAGGAACAGTATCAGGATGCCATATTATTTTTCCGCCTTGGCGATTTTTATGAAATGTTCTTTGAAGACGCAATCCTTGCCTCCAGGGAACTGGAAATTACGCTGACCAGCAGGGATTGCGGTATGGATGAGAGAGCCCCCATGTGCGGGGTGCCTTATCACGCTGCTGATGGTTATATAGCCAAGTTGATAGAGAAAGGCTACAAGGTAGCCATATGTGAGCAGACACAAGAGGCACATGAAGCAAAAGGGCTGGTGGAAAGACAGGTATTAAGGGTAATCACACCCGGTACAGTAATAGAAGATTCAATACTGGATGAGAAAACCAACAATTATCTACTTTCCCTTTTCAGAGACGATCAAGTCTATGGTTTGTCCGGAGTGGATGTATCAACAGGTGAATTCTTTATCTCAGAAATTACAACCGGAAATGTAAACGATAAGTTAATGAATGAACTTTCCAGAATACATCCCAGTGAAATTCTGATCAATGAATCCCTGCAATTGGATTCGGATTTGCTAAATGCCATTAAAGCTCGATATGAAGCCTATATCACTCCCTATCAAGAATGGGCTTACCAGAGAGCCAATGCTTATCGCACCCTTCTGGAACATTTCAAAGTGCAATCCCTGGAAGTATATAGCTGTGATGATATGGAATACGGCATTTGCGCAGCCGGGGCCCTGTTGGCATATTTGACCGAAACGCAGAAAAGCGCTTTGGGTCATATTAATTTTATAAAAGTCCTGTCAGATAAAGATTACATGGTATTGGATGATACAGCCAGAAGAAATTTGGAACTGACAGAAACCATACGGGGAAAAAGCAAAAGAGGTTCCCTGCTTTGGCTGTTGGACAAAACTGAGACAGCAATGGGGGGGAGACTGCTAAGACAGTGGATACAGCAGCCCTTAATCAATAAACTTGAAATAGAAGAGCGGCTGAATGCAGTGCAGGAACTAATACAGCATCCGGATAGAGCTGATGAAATAAGAGAAGATCTCAAAAAAGTTTATGATCTGGAGCGGCTTGCCGGCCGTATTGCATATGGCAGCGCCAACGCCCGGGATATGATTTCAATTAGAAACTCACTGCGGGTATTACCGGTTTTGAAAAAGCTGCTTTCTGAATGCAGCAGCGAACTGTTATACCGTTTCCATAATGAATTGGATGTTTTGGAAGATGTTCATAACCTGTTGGAAGAATCGATCCATGAGGATCCTCCTGTTTCTTTAAAGGAAGGAAACCTAATCAAATCCGGCTGGAATGAAGAACTGGATCAATACCGGCTGGCCATGACAGAAGGCCTGAACTGGATAGCAGCGCTGGAGCAGCAGGAACGGGAAAAGACAGGCATAAAGACTTTAAAAATAGGCTTCAACAAGGTTTTCGGCTATTACCTGGATGTGACCAAATCCTACTATGATCTGGTGCCGGAATCCTATATAAGAAAGCAGACGCTGGCAAATTCCGAGCGGTACATAACACCTGAGCTTAAGGAAGTGGAAGACAGAATACTGGGAGCAGAAGAAAAAAGCATACGATTGGAAAACCGGTTGTTTATTGAAATCCGTGAGCGTGTAGGACTGCAGGTTAACCGCATACAGGCCACGGCTTCCATTCTGGCCTCCCTTGACGTTTTACTGTCATTTGCCAGGGTTTCATACGAAAACCATTACAGCAGACCTTCTATTCTGGAGAACGGTATACTGAATATAAAGGACGGCCGTCACCCCGTTGTGGAAAAAACCATGTCACATGGATTGTTTGTGCCTAACCATACAAGCCTGAATACCGGGAAGGAGCATCTGATGATCATTACCGGACCAAATATGGCCGGAAAAAGCACCTATCTGCGTCAGGTAGCTCTAATTGTGCTTATGGCGCAAATCGGGTGCTTTGTACCTGCAAAAGAAGCTGAGATAGGCATTGTTGACCGAATATTTACCAGAGTAGGCGCATCCGATGACCTGGCTTCCGGCCAGAGTACTTTCATGGTGGAGATGAGTGAAGTGGCCAGCATTCTCCACAATGCAACCTCCAACAGCCTCCTGATATTGGATGAAATCGGAAGGGGAACCAGTACCTTTGACGGACTCAGTATTGCCTATGCTGTCATAGAGCATATCTGCCAGAATCCTTCATTGATGAGCAAAACCCTGTTTGCCACCCATTATCATGAACTGACTGAATTGGAGGGAAAGCTGCAGGGCGTAAGAAATTATAATATTGCAGTAAGGGAACAGGGTGAAAATATCATCTTTCTGCGAAGGATAGTCCGCGGAGGAGCAGATAAAAGCTTTGGCATTCAGGTGGCCAGACTGGCCGGATTGCCGGAAGATGTGATTGTCAGGGCAAAAGAGATTTTGAAGCAGCTGGAAGAAAATGATCTAAGTAAAAACCGGAACAGGAAGTATCGTGCCCATGAGGCCGGTTCACAAATCATGCAGCAATTGGACTTTTTTAATACAAGCTCTTCAGAAATCATCAAAGAGTTGCGGGACCTGGATGTAAACGTAATAACGCCGATTGAAGCAATTGCAATATTGCACCGGCTGGCACAGAAAGCAAGAGAATAAGGGGGAGACCTGTGGCTGTCATTAGAAAACTTGACAATAGAACAGTGAATCAGATAGCTGCCGGAGAGGTGGTTGAAAGGCCGGCTTCCATAGTAAAGGAGCTGGTAGAAAACTCCATAGATGCAGGTGCTTCAGCCATTACAGTAGAAATAGAACAAGGCGGCGTTTCCCTGATTCGTGTTACCGATAATGGCATAGGTATGGACAGAGATGATGCTGAAATGTCATTTCACAGACATGCCACCAGCAAGATTTCTGATGCCGATGATTTAGATCGCATAAATTCGCTTGGATTTCGTGGAGAAGCCCTGGCCAGTATTGCAGCAGTTACTCAGCTGGAAATGATCACAAGGCAGCCGGAAGCTGTATCGGGCTGGCATATAATTAACCATGGAGGACAGATAATCGATATATCGGAAACCGGCTGCCCGGAAGGAACCACTGTTTTAGTGAGGAACTTATTCTATAACACACCAGCGCGTTTAAAATTCCTGAAGTCGTCCCGAAGTGAAGCAGCTGCAGTCAGCGATTTACTGGCTAAGTTAATCCTGGCCAACCCTTCTGTTTCCATAAAATATATAAGTAATGGAAGTACGGTGTATCATTCGCCGGGCAACGGAAGGCTTCTCAGCGCAATAATAAGTGTTTATGGAAAAAATATTAAGAGTGATTTGATACCGGTAGAGACTCATCAGGAAAATGGACTCACGGTTTCGGGCTTTATCGGAAAGCCCGCCTTATACAGGTCAAATCGGACACATCAGTCTTTTTATGTGAACAGCCGGTATGTCCGCAGCCCACTGCTGTCTCAGTGCATCGAAGAGGCAGTTAAGGAGCAGACCATGATCAACAGATTCCCCTGGTGTGTTATAAAAATTGCGCTGCCTGCCGCAGAGGTTGATGTCAATGTACATCCGTCCAAAACAGAGATACGTTTTCGAAATCCTGCTGCTGTCAGTGGTTTTCTGTCGGCAGCCATAAAAAAAGCAGTAATGGCTGCCCCTTATGTACCCGCTGTTTTCCATACCTCATCATCTGACCATAAGCATCATCATAAGGAGCAGAAGGTTGTAAATGTGAATGTTGATAAGCAGAATGAGTATCCCCCTAAATCTGAAAACGAAAGCAACCGAAAGGCAATACAGGAAGAAATGTTACCAAAATACGGTATGAAGAATGAAGAGGGGGACCATACTATAAATGTCAGTGATTTTATGAAACTGAATATTATAGGTACTGCATTCTCCACATTCATACTGGCGGAGTCGGATACAGAGCTTTATATTATAGATCAGCATGCTGCTCATGAAAGGCTTATTTATGAACAGCTCAAGAAATCAATTATGAAACAGGAGGTTGTCAGCCAGCAATTGCTTCCGCCCTTTATTCTGGAAGTAACTCATGATGAATTCATTGCCGTTACCGATAATATGGAAAGCTTCCTGACAGTCGGCTTTGAAATCGAGCCCTTTGGAGGGAAGTCCTTCCTTATAAGAGGAATACCTGTCATACTGAAGGAAGCGAATATCAGCGAGATATTTCACGAACTCCTGGATCGCACTGACAGCAGAACAGGCCAGGCAAAACTTCTCTTACAGGATGAGGATATAATCAAGGTTTCATGCAAAAAGGCAGTAAAAGCACATGACAGGCTGTCACAACAGGAAATACGCAGTCTGCTGAAGGATATGGATGAGAAGAGAATTCCCCTTACCTGCCCCCACGGAAGGCCTATATTGATTTCAATGAGCAAATATGAGCTGGAAAAAAAGTTCAAGAGGATTCAATAAAAAGGAGCCCTACCATGCAAAAAAACCCCCTGCTGGTAATAACTGGTCCGACGGCTTCAGGCAAAACCGATTTGGCAATACAGGCAGCGCTCCGGCTTAACGGAGAAATAGTATCTGCAGATTCCATGCAGATCTACCGTTATATGGATATCGGTACTGCCAAGCCAGCCATTGAAGAACGACGGGGAATACCTCACCACATGATAGATATAGTAAATCCTGACGATAAGTACAATGCTGCTTTGTTTCAAAGGCAGGCCAGTAAAGTAATCCATAGTATTAGTGAGCGGGGAAAGCTTCCTATATTGGTCGGAGGAACAGGACTGTATATTAACTCGATTATTTATCCAATGAGTTTCACCGACGCAATGGAAGATCAGGAATACCGCTGGCAGCTGAAGAAAATTCTAAAGAAACGCGGTGCCCTGTATCTACATGAGTTTCTGCGCCAGGTGGATCCGATTACTGCCGGCAGACTGCATCCAAATGATACACGCAGAATCATTCGAGCCCTGGAGGTATATCATTTAACCGGAAAAACCATGGAAGAATATCGGCAGGATTTCCGCAGGATGGAACCTACCTACAATTTGATGCTGTATGGCTTAAATCCGGATCGTCAAAAACTGTACGAAAGAATTAACGCAAGAGCAGAAAAAATGCTTCAGTCGGGGTTGATACAGGAGGTTCAGAATCTTCTAAACATGGGTTATTCCAAAAACCTGGTATCCATGCAGGGATTGGGATACAAGGAGATTGTCTCCTATCTCAGGGGTCTGGCAACGCTGGAGGAGGCAACTGAGATTTTGAAACGGGATACCAGACGATTTGCCAAACGTCAACTTACCTGGTTCAGAAGGGAAGAAAGGATTGGCTGGCTTGATCCTGACGCTTTTGTCAGTCCGGAGGCGCTGTGTGATTGGCTGATTACAGATGTTAACAAGAAATTGCTTTATAATTGGTAATAGATGGTGTATAATAAAAGACAAGTGAAACTTCTGTAATATGCGAACGGAATTAGGAAAGGATGAAATAACAAATGGCAGGCAAAGTAACCGTTATCCTGCAGGATACTTTTTTGAATCAGATACGCAAAGACCATATCCCTGTGACAATTCATCTGACTAACGGTTTCCAGTTACGAGGAATGATAAGGGGATTCGATAACTTCATTGTTATTCTCGAGAGCGATGGAAAGCAAATGATGATTTACAAACATGCGATCTCTACAATTACGCCTGCACGTCCCGTTAATTTCGGAATAAACGCGCAGGAGAACGAGTAATGTATTGTTTCCCTGGAACAGAGCAGTAAGTCGAGAAGAAATTGGGAACCACCCCGGGCTGGTTCCTTTCTGCTTTTTGTTTGCTTTTATATAGAGTTATCATAAGACAGCAGAGGTGCATAATGAACTACCATAATTATTATGTAAATCAAATTGAGATAGATCCCAAAGTACTGAATTACATACATGAAGTCCAGGAGGATGTACTTCCATATTTTAATAAAATAGCTGAGAGAGCTGAATATCATCAAGCCAGGATACTGGACGTACTTGCCAGGCACAGAATCAGTCAGAGACATTTTATAGGCACATCCGGCTACGGATACGGAGATGAAGGCAGGGATGCACTTGATCTGGTTTTTAGGGATGTATTCGGAGGAGAGGATGCCTTGGTACGTCCCCAGTGGGTATCCGGAACTCATGTTATAAGCGACAGTCTTTTTGCCCTTCTGAGGCCTGGCAGCACTTTATTATCAATCAGCGGGGAGCCCTATGATACCCTGCATGATGTAATCGGTAAGAAAAACGATCCATTATCCGGCTCACTAAAAGACTGGAATGTTAATTACAGGCAGATCGATCTGACCGGTGAAGGCAATATAAACATTGAAACAGTAAAAAAGGAACTGCAGGACCCGACAATAAAGGTTGTGTTTATACAACGTTCCAAAGGTTACAGCACAAGAAAATCTCTGACATCTGAAGAGATCGGTAATACCATAGACCAAATAAAAAGAATACGAAGCGATGTTTATGTATTGGTAGACAATTGCTACGGTGAATTCACCGAAGACATGGAACCTTCAAATGCGGGAGCCGACTTGGTTGTGGGCTCTCTGATCAAAAACCCGGGAGGAGGCCTTGCCTCTACGGGAGCGTATGCAGTAGGAACAAGAAAAGCCATAGAACAGTTATCCAATAGATTGACATCACCCGGCATAGGCAGGGATGTAGGGGCTTTTCCGTCAGGCTATGTTAACTTCTATCAGGGCTTGTTCATGGCGCCTCATATCGTAGCAGAGGCTTTGAAGGGAGCACTGCTGGTTGGAAGAATTTTCGACAAACTGGGATATGATACCTACCCCCATTGGACAGAGCGGCGCTCGGACATCATACAGTCCATTGCATTCCGCTCCTCCGATGAGCTTATTTCTTTCTGTCAGGCTGTTCAATCGGCCTCTCCCGTAGAAGGCCATGTGGTTCCTTATCCGTGGGAGATGCCTGGATACGACCATCCGGTGATAATGGCAGCAGGCACCTTCATACAGGGGGCGTCCATTGAGCTTAGTGCCGATGCGCCTGTTAAGGAGCCCTATACAGCCTTTTTACAGGGGGGGTTAACATACGCTCATGTAAAACTGGCAATGATGAAAGTAATAACGAGAATGAAAAAAGAGGGTTATATTCAGCTTTCAGGCTGATACAACCCTCTTTTTCTGTCAGTTTAGTGAAACATCCGTATTACTCCTATGACCTTGCCCAATATGGACACATCCCGTACTAAAATTGGTTCCATATTTGGATTTTCCGGCTGAAGCCGAATATGATCCTTCTCCTTGTAAAATGTTTTTACTGTTGCCTCATCCTCAATAAGGGCAACTATCATGTCTCCATTTTGAGCTGTTGATTGTTTTTGAACTATTACATAGTCTCCATCCAGAATACCAGCATTAATCATGCTCTCACCACGGACGGACAGCATAAAAACGTCACTGTTTTTCAGATATTCTACCGGGATGGGGAAGGTATCTTCAATGTTTTCAACAGCCAGTATGGGCTGTCCGGCAGTAACCCTGCCGACTATAGGGACATTAACCAGTTCCTTTTTGGACAAAAAAACAGTATCGTCCAGAATTTCGATTGCTCTGGGTTTTGCAGGATCCCGCCGTATGAAACCCTTTTTTTCCAAACGCTCCAAATAACCATGAACAGTGGAAGTTGATTTTAACCCTACCGCATTGCAGATTTCCCGGACAGAGGGAGGATAACCCTTGGTTCGTATCTCTTCTTTAAGGAATTCCAGGATTTTCTTCTGTTTTTCACTCAAGGCCTTAGCCATGGATTTTCACCTCAATTTTTCGATCGGAATGGATAATACTAGTAACTGCAAATATTATAGCATATAAAAAAGGAAAAATCAAACAAGTGTTCGGATTTTTTAAAAAACACCTTGACTCAGAACAAACGTTCCTGTATAATGATGTCGGAACATATGTTCGGGGAGGTGTCTTAATTGACTGTAAGAATCAAATCGAAATTCAGATTTGCTTTATTCACTACAGTTCTGCTTACCATCGTTATTTCCATATTGTCTGTTTTTCTGCCTGGCAGCAGAGCTCAGGTCATACCGGACCATTACCTGAGCTGGAATGTAAAAAAGGGTGATACCCTTTGGACAATAGCAAAGAACTATTTGCCAAGCGGAAGGGATATAAGGGATTATATTATCGAAATCCGCAAGTGGAATGGCCTGGATTCTTATAACATTATAGAAGGTCAGCTACTGCAAATCCCAATATACGATGAGAGCAGCCGAATAGATCATACCTCAGAGGTTTTCGGCATGAATGAATAAACCTTATTCAAACAAAGCACCTGTTGCTAGTCGTCCCTCAGCTTAACCACCCGCGCCGCCATACGTCTTTTGTCCTCACTTATGGCAGCATAGTGTTTTCTGGTGGTATTCACATCTTTGTGGCCCAGCACATCTGCTACCAGATAAATATCACCTGTTTCCCTGTACAATGCAGTTCCGTAAGTGCTGCGTAATTTATGAGGGGATATCTTTTTCAGCGGGCTTACTATACCGGCGTACTTTTTCACCAGATTTTGTATAGCCCGGTTACTGAGACGTCTGCGCTGCAAGGAGAGAAACAAGGCATCTTCATGGCCCGGCAATGGTATTATTTTTTTTCTTTCCTCCAGATAGGAATCCAGTGTGTCCCTAACCTCTGAACCAAAATAGAGGATTGTCTGATTGCCTCCTTTTCGCAGTACCTTAAATCCATTTACATTAAAATCAAAATCTGAAATATTCAATCCAACGCATTCGCTGATACGAATCCCGGTACCAAGAAACAGGGTCAGCAAGGCCAGATCTCTTTGTCTGGTGTACTTATGGTATCTCTTTTGTGTATCGGTCAAACCGTCTCCATTTTCTACAGAATCCAGCAATCTGGCGACTTCGTCAACATCCAGCCGGATAATGGCTTTCTCATGTACCTTTGGAATGTCCACCAGTTCTGTTATGTTTTTCTTCAAATAGCCTTTTTTGTAGAAATGGGAGAAGCAGGACCGAATGGCGGAAAGCTTTCGCGCTTTGCCGGATTCCTGATTGCTGACAGTGGAACCATCCTTAGATCTGTTATACAAAGATATGTGTTCCAAAAACATCTCCAAATGGACAGCTTTTACCTTTTCCAAATCGTCTATTGTGAGATCCTGGACCTTTTTGTTGAGAAATTCATCTATTTCACCGGTTAGAAAATTAAAAAAAAGCCGCAGATCATATCCGTAATTTATTCGGGTCAGTATGGAGGTGTGGGGTTCAATTCCACGAAAATACTCAGCACAAAAAGGGGGAAGATCCTTTATAACCTTCCTCAGTCGGATAACATTCAATTTACTTTGATGAATATTCAATGACTTTGTATTTTTCATTTGTTTTCTCCGTAAGCTTTCTCCTATAATCTGGCAGGTGCTTTTATATACTTATTGTATCACAAATCTGATATCTTGTGTAAAATACGTGATTCTCAGATATGCACAGGCTGCAACGATTTTCATATACTGTTAATGAAGAATCAGATATCTATTTATTCATAAGATATATCTGTAATTAGGAAAGGGGATAGTGCGCATGAGCAATGACATTTTAGGCGGCCTGTTCAGAAACAGGGAATCAGGCTCAAATTCAGATGACAGCTTATTGTTTTTCTTCCTGCTGCTGGTTATCATTTTCAGTAATTGCGGATTGTTCCGAAAGGACAATTCTGAATTGCTGTTCTTCTTTCTGCTTTTAGTTATACTCTTTGGAGGAGGCTGCTTTGGAGCCTGCAGATAAAAATGTAAGAAACAGATATATAAAGACAAGAAAAAAACATGCTGACTGAGCTGATATGATGAAAAGACAAATAGCAGTACCAGGCAGGCTATAAAGGTACTGTTATTTGCTTTTGGGCGGTACTTTTCGTAAAACTTGTATTTTGCGCATAGTACTATTTCGGCCAACCGTCCCCCTTATCATAACAAAGCAGCGCTATTTTTAATCATATTATAAAAGCAGCACAATTGATACATTAACCGTCCCTCTTGTAGATTTATCACTTACTGTTCGAAGATTAGTGTTCAAATCCAATTATACGAATTTTATTATTGCATTAAAAAATGTGTATTTTTTTATTGCTGTGATATAGTTTTTAGCAAAATAATAAATTTGAGCACCCTGGATAGGTTTTCTGCAATAACAATTTGGGATTATACTCATAAACGCTGTTAATCATCCGATTACTCTGAACGTTATGAATGTTGCCTTAGAAAACTCCAATAAAACAACACTTCTTTTCATTATTTAGTACTTTATATTATTATTGCAGTCTCACATTATTCGTAAATCATATTCATACTCAAATTGGATTATCTTTTTCCTCAGATGTATTCCGTACTTGCAGTGTTAGCTTCCATTTATAACTTTATAGTTAACATAATAATATTATGTTAACTAATGCAGACTT
>FZPS01000169.1_pt36 | contig 45405 bp, 36 predicted proteins | sample 1817821 | NCBI WGS metagenome assembly FZPS01 (sample SAMEA104158645, study PRJEB21678) | metagenome | place: Germany | collected 2015-04-21 | reverse complement strand
GGAGAAGGCCTTTACAAACAGGTTTGTGGAATAGGCAAGGAATGATATGGAACAAATTGTGGCTGATAACATCAATAAATACTATGGTATGCCATCGGAGAACAGCCGAAGATCCTATGAAAGGCTTAAAGTGCTGTCCGAGATAAGCTTCAGGGTGGAGAAGAATGAGTTTGTCTCCATCCTGGGGCCGAGCGGCTGCGGCAAAAGTACGCTACTTCGGCTGTTGGCAGGCCTTGACAGGGATTATGAGGGTTCCGTAAATGTGGACGGCACCGACCTTAGGGAGAAGAGGGTTCCTGTATGCTATATGCTTCAGAAGGATCATCTCATGCCCTGGCGAACCCTTATGGAGAATGTGCTGCTACCTGCCGAGATTGAGGGTGCCGATCTTAAAAAGGAAGCTGAGATCATAAGGCCAATGCTGAAGGAATTCGGCCTGGAAGAGTTTGAAAATTACAGACCCCATGCCCTGTCGGGGGGTATGCGCCAACGCGCAGCCCTTTTGAGAACCTATAGGATGAGGGGCGACATCATGCTTCTTGATGAGCCTTTCGGCGCGCTGGACGAGATTACACGAATGCAGATGCAGGACTGGCTTTTGGACGTATGGGGGAGGCACAGGAAAACAGTGCTTTTTGTTACGCACAATATCGACGAGGCGGTTCTTTTGTCAGATCGGGTGCTTGTGATGAGTTCAAGGCCCGGAAGCATTGTTAAGGATATCAGGATAGGCTTTCCACGACCAAGAAACCGTGATATGCTGTTAAGCAACCAATTCCTCAGCTACAAGGGGGATATTCTTACCTCCCTTGGCTGAGTGCGGTATAAAGGAAGTCTGATGGATTCTACATGAAAGGTTCCACCTTCAGTATTGTAACCTGGTCACGATACTGAAGCCTGTTCGATTTACAAAAGCAAGTCCCAAGTATATAATACTGTTGTAGGTATATAATGTATGTATGAAGGTGGTGAAAGTATGTATAATGGCGAGAATAACTATGGGCTCCGTACCTATGAAGAGCAGTACGATGCCATAAAGGGAATGAATACTTATATAGCCAAGGTCTTTGGCTGGATGTTCATAGGCCTTTTGCTGACTGCAGCAGTGGGGTTTTATGTGTCTGGTAATATAGATCTGGTTCTGGCCATTGCTACCAATCCAATTCTGTTGTTTGGACTTTTTATTGCCGAGATCGTAATGGTTATTGTATTATCGGCCCGCATAACAAAGCTGTCCTATGGAGCGGCTATTGGCTTGTTCCTGGCTTATGCGGCAATTAACGGACTTACCTTTTCAATTATATTCCTGGCCTATACCAGTGGGTCCATTGCCACAGCCTTTGGCACAACAGCAATCACCTTTGGTATTATGTGCGTTTATGGTTATTTCACCAGAGCCGACCTGACCCGGTTCAGAACCCTTCTTTTCATGGGTCTTATCGGTGTTTTGGTTCTGTCGGTTGTGAATATCTTCCTGGGAAGCAGCTCCATTGACTGGCTTATCAGCATCGTCAGCCTGTTTGTATTCCTGGGTCTTACAGCTTATGACATGCAAAGGCTGAAGGCATTTTACTTTGGTACCGAGGGCAATTCAGCCCTGCGAAACAACCTGGGTATAATCGGTGCATTAAGGCTGTATCTGGATTTTATCAACCTCTTCCTCACCATACTGAGGTTTGTAGGTGGCAGGAACAGCCGGTAATTAAGTGGTTGTAAAAAAGCAGGAGGTGGCGCACAAGTCACCTCCGTTTTTTCTTTATAACGAGGAATCTCAGGGTCAAGAACCTTTGATTGTGCTGGAAAGGCGTCAGGTCTGTTTTCTTTTATTTTTATCTGATTTTTGGTATGATAATTATGATTATCAGCCGGGATCACCGGTTTATATAATCCTATAGCCGCAAATAATAGGAGCAACATTTTGTATGCCCACTTCTTGTGGCGCATGACGGGGAGAGATAGAACACTTTGGATAACACCAGGGATAGAAAGAATACTAGCGTATCATGCGGCCAGGACGGACACGATCTGGCCAGATCGATGGAATCCGCCGATTGGATGGAGCAGGTGAGAAACCTTAATGCGGAGCATTCTCTTAGCACCGGAAAGGTGAGAACCTTCAGGCTGGATGTCTTTGGATGCCAAATGAATGAACGGGATGCCGAGACCATTGCCGGAATGCTGACCAATATGGGATATGAGCAGGTTTCACATGATGAACCGGCGGATATTATTGTTTTTGTTACCTGCTGCGTTCGGGAGAACGCCGAGGAGAAGATTTACGGTCATATAGGCGCCCTGTCCCATGAATGTGAAAAGCATGGTTCCATCATAGTGGCATCGGGATGCATGATGCAGCAGCCCCATGTGGCAGAAAAGATTAAAAAATCCTACCGGAACGTGAAGATTGTTTTTGGAACCCATAATATTCACGATTTTCCCATGCTTCTCCACCGCTACCTGACCAAAAGAAAGCGGGTATTCGAGGTCTGGGAGAAAGAGGGCCGGGTTATTGAGGATATGCCCATTAAGCGTAGCCATCGGCATAAGGCCTGGGTCAATATTGTCTATGGCTGCAACAATTTCTGCACCTACTGCATAGTCCCATATGTGCGGGGCCGTGAGAGAAGCCGCAGAAGAGAGGATATACTGGAGGAGATCCGGGCTCTGGCATCTGATGGGTGCCGTGAGATAACCCTTCTTGGACAGAATGTGAATTCCTACGGAAATGATCTTGGAGAGAAGGATCTTTTTGCCAAGCTGCTTTACGATATCGAAACCGTTGACGGAATAGACAGGGTTAGGTTTATGACGTCCCACCCAAAGGACTTGTCCGACAGCCTGATAAAGGCCATGAAAGAATGTAGCAAGGTCTGTGAGCATCTCCATCTGCCCTTCCAGGCGGGAAGCAATCGTGTCCTTGAAAGGATGAACCGAAAATACACCCGGGGGCATTATCTGGATTTGGTGGAGAGGATACGGGATGCGGTTCCCGATATAGCCCTGACCACCGACATCATTGTGGGATTCCCAGGGGAGAATGAGGAGGATTTTGAGGATACACTGGATCTTGTAAGGCGGGTACGGTTTGATGCTGCATATACCTTCATCTATTCGCCCCGCAAGGGTACACCGGCAGAAAAATGGGAACAGACCGAGCCGCCGGAGACCATAAGTAAACGCTTCCAAAGACTTCTCGAGATCCAGACCGATATCTCCACCCAGCTTGCGAAGAGGTACGAGGGAAGGACGGTGGAGGTTCTTGTGGAGGGTCCAAGCAAATCCAATCCGGATATGCAGTCCGGCCGCACCCGTACGGGAAGGCTGGTCAATTTTAAGGCGGATACTGATCTGACGGGTCAGATGGCGGATGTGAACATTATCCGGGCAGGAGCCTTCTGGCTGGAAGGTAAGGAGGGCAAAAGGCGTGGCTAAGCTTACCCCGATGATGCAGCAGTATAAATCCATCAAGGAGCGCTACAAGGATTGCATCCTCTTTTTCAGGCTGGGCGATTTTTATGAAATGTTTTTCGAAGATGCAGAGATAGCTTCAAGAGAGCTGGAGATAGCCCTCACCGCAAGGGACTGCGGCCTCGAGGAGCGTGCCCCAATGTGCGGCGTTCCTTATCATGCTGCTCATACATATCTGGCAAGACTCATCTCAAAGGGATACAAGGTTGCCATATGCGAACAGATGGAGGACCCGGCACTGGCAAAGGGACTTGTCAAGCGGGATGTTACCAGGGTGGTGACACCCGGAACCATTATAGATCCCACCATGCTGGAGGATAAGAAAAACAATTATCTTATGTGCATATACTGCCGCCAGACCTATTTTGGCATCGCGGTTGTGGATATAACCACTGGCGAATTCTTCACCACACAGATTACCTGGGGAAGTTCCATGAGAAAGCTTCTGGACGAAACAGCCCGGTTCAAGCCCTCGGAGATCATAGCCAATGAGGAACTGATTAAAAAACCCGAATACAAAAGCTTTTTTGAGGATTACCTGGGAATCCGGGCTTCGGTACTGCCCGACCAGGTCTTTGACCCTGCTTATTGTGAAGAAAAGATATTAAGCCTCTTTAAAGATAATCCCCTCCATGATCTTGAACTGGCCAGGTGTGCCACAGGGGCTCTTCTTGATTACATAGAAAGTACCCAAAAGGTTGATTCTACACATATCGAATCCATCCAGGCCTACAAGATCGAGCAGTACATGATGATAGACAGCGCATCCCGCCGGAATCTGGAGATCACCGAGACCATGCGTGACGCTAAGAAGAAGGGATCCCTTTTATGGGTTCTTGACAAGACCTCCACAGCCATGGGCGGAAGGATGCTGAGGCGCTGGCTTGAGCAGCCTTTGATGGATGTGGACGAGATCCAGATGCGCCTTGATGCGGTTGAAGAACTCAAGGCAGGCTTTATGGTGCGAAACGAGCTGATGGATCTATTAAGAGGCGTTTACGACATTGAAAGGCTGGCCGGAAAACTGGTTTTCGGAAATATTAACGCAAGGGATCTCATATCCTTGAAGCTTTCCCTCTCAAAGCTGCCATATATAAAGGAAATGATAACAGGGCTCAAAAGCGGTCTTAACGGCACCATGGCGGAGAGACTGGATCTTCTGGAGGATATGGCTCAGTTGATTGAAAGAGCTATAGACGATGATCCCCCGCTGACCATCAAGGAAGGGGGAATCATTAAAGAAGGGTTCAATGAAGAGGTGGACAGGCTCAGGAAGGCAGCCACCGAGGGCAAGAACTGGATTGCTGATCTGGAGGCCAAAGAACGTGAGAGAACAGGCATCAAGAGCCTGAAGATAAGGTATAACGATAATTTCGGATATTACATAGAGGTTACCAAGGCCAATATCGGGCTGATACCCGAGGATTATGTGCGCAAGCAGACACTGGTCAACAGCGAACGGTTTACCATTGAAGCCCTGGCTGAACTGGAAAAAACCATCCTGGGCGCGGAAAAAAGAGTGGTTCAGCTGGAATATGACCTGTTCTGCCAGTTGAGGGACGAGGTCTCTTCCCATGTAAGGCGCCTTAAGGCAACAGCCCATTGCATAGCTGAGTTGGACGCGCTTTGTTCGCTGGCAGAGGTGGCGGATCGCAACAATTATGTGAAGCCCCAGGTGTACCAGGGGGGGATTATCGAGATTGAAGAGGGCCGTCATCCAGTGGTTGAGAAGGTTTTGTCGGACAATCCCTTTGTTCCCAATGATACCTGGCTCGACACCGAGGATAACAGAATCGCCATCATTACCGGACCCAATATGGCGGGTAAATCCACATATATGCGACAGGTGGCACTTATGGTTCTCATGGCTCAGGCTGGAAGCTTTGTGCCTGCCGAATCTGCGCGTATCGGTCTTGTGGATCGCATATTCACCCGTGTTGGGGCATCGGATGATCTGGCTTCGGGCCAGAGCACCTTCATGGTTGAGATGAGCGAGGTGGCCAATATCCTCTCCAATGCCACACCCAACAGCCTGCTCATTCTGGATGAGATAGGGCGGGGGACCAGCACCCACGACGGACTCAGCATAGCCTGGGCGGTTATTGAGTATATCAACGACAGGGCAAGGCTTGGAGCCCGAACCCTGTTTGCCACCCATTACCATGAACTCACAGAGCTAGAGGAAAAGCTTCACGGCATTAAAAACTATTGCGTCTCGGTAAGGAAAAGGGGAGAGGATATCATCTTTCTAAGGAAGATCTCGCGGGGCGGAGCCGACAGAAGCTACGGGGTAGAGGTAGCAAGACTTGCGGGAATTCCCGAACCTGTCATCCAGCGGGCCAGAATTATTCTTGAGGAACTGGACGAGGCCGATATTAATAAGAATCCCCGAAGAAGGCAGGCTAAACCCGTTGAAGGGCAACTGGATCTATTTGCTTCCAGTTCCCTCACAAAGGCCGAGCACGAGGTGCTGGATGAGCTCAGGGCACTTGATCCATCACTTCTGACCCCTCTGGATGCGCTGAACAAGCTGTACAGTCTTCAGCAGAAGCTGAAATAGAATTATGATATAAAACGACGGGCGAGGTATCTATGGGTAGTATTGTTATTCTCGATGAAAGAACCGCCAATCAAATAGCAGCCGGTGAAGTGATAGAGCGCCCCGCTTCGGTTATAAAGGAGCTGGTGGAAAACTCCATTGATGCTGAAGCAACAGCTATAACTGTTGAGATAAAAAAGGGCGGCATATCCTACATAAGGGTGACGGACAACGGCAGCGGTATGGAAAGCGACGATGTGGAGATGGCCTTTGAAAAACATGCCACCAGCAAGATCCGAAGGATTGAGGACCTTGACAGCCTTGCCACCATGGGATTTAGGGGAGAAGCCCTTGCCTCCATAGCAGCCGTATCCCGTCTGGAGGTACGGACAAAGACTGCAGCAGAGGAGACGGGCACCCTTGTAAGGATGGAGGGGGGAAAGGTTCTTTCGGTTTCACAGACCGGGTGTCCCACAGGAACCACCTTCATCGTAAAAGATCTTTTCTTCAATACCCCCGCAAGGTATAAGTTTTTGAAAAAGGACAGCACTGAAGCAGGATATGTATCATCCATGATGATGCGCCTTGCTCTGGCCCATCCCGGGATATCGTTCAAGCTCATAAGCAACAATCAGGTGCAGCATCATACCCCGGGTAATCACGATCTTGTAAGCGTTATCTACAGCCTATTTGGAAACGAGACGGCAAGATCGGTTTTGGCTCTGGATCATGAAGAGGCAGGCATTAAGGTTTCCGGCTTTGCGGGAAAGCCCGAGATAGCCAGGGGAACGCGGAATAACCAGTTTTTCTTTATCAACGGGCGCACCATAAAGAACAGGGTGCTTACAGCGGCCTTGGAGGATGCATATAAAACCCTGCTAATGCAGAATAAGTTTCCATTCTGTGTGTTAAACCTTGCTATAGCCCCTGAGATGTATGATGTGAATGTCCATCCGCAAAAACTGGAGGTAAGGTTCTCCAATGAGAGCGCCGTGTACTCGGCTGTTTACCATGGAGTGAAGAGCGCTTTGACATCGGCTTCCCTCATCAGGGAGCTGGCAGCCCCATCCTATGAGCCGAAAAGGAATGCGACTATTCAGGATACCCATCCCCAGGTGGAGATGGATACCATGAAGCAGCCGGCTTCAAATCTTCCGCCGCCGCAGCGCTCGCCCTTCCCATGGAAGCCTGAGGTTAATGCTGATGATGTGCCTGTTGAGACGGTTGAGCCCTTAAAACCGGCGCAGCCCGTTATTGACCCGGCTCACCAGAGTTCAGAAAGGCCTCAGCCGGATTCTGCTGAAGATCAGGAGGCAATCACCCAAAAGGAGCATGGATCCGGAATATTGCTTGAAGCCGAGATTGTGGGGCAAGTGTTTGATACCTACATCATCCTCCAGGAAGGCCACAACATGTATCTGATTGATCAGCATGCAGCCCATGAAAGAATTCGTTATGAAACGCTGAAAAAAAAGATCTCAGAAGGACAAGCCTTCTCTCAGATGGTTCTTGAGCCATATGTTGTCAGGCTTTCGCCTGCCGAATACGATTTTCTCTTCTCAAGGATGACCGACTTTGAAAGAGCTGGTTTTGAGATAGAAGCCTTTGGCCCTCAGACTATTATCATAAGAAGCGTTCCTGATATCCTGGGAGATGGTTTTGGTCTTGATGACTTCCACGAAATACTGGACAGGTGGATGGAGACCGTTGGTGAGAGAACCGGTATAAGTGACGAGGCCATTTATATGATGGCATGCAAGAGCGCCATAAAGGCCAACCGGAGGATGGAGAAGGATGAGATCAGGGCTCTGGTTCACCAGCTTCTCTCCATGGATAACCCCTATACCTGTGTCCATGGAAGGCCTGTTATCATAAGTATTTCCCAAAGGGAATTGGAGAAGAGGTTCAAGCGGATAGTATAGGGTGGGAGGACTTGATTTGAAAAAGGTCATTGTGTTGGGTGGACCCACTGCCACCGGGAAAACCGATCTTGCAATAGAGCTTGCTTTGCTTGTAAACGGTGAGGTTGTTTCAGCCGACTCAGCTCAAGTGTACCGCTACATGGATATAGGAACGGCAAAGCCCACTCTCGAAGAAAGGCGCGGAGTGCCGCATCATATGATAGATATTGTCAACCCCGATGAAGAATTCAGTGTGGCACAGTTCAAGACCCTGGCGGAGGAATCCATCAGGGATATCCTGTCAAGGAAAAAGGTGCCCATCGTTGCGGGAGGAACCGGGCTGTACATCAACTCACTGGTATACAACATCCAGTTTTCGGATACAATTAGTGACTGGGAGTTCAGGGAGCGTATGAATGCTCTGGCTGTAAAATACGGTCCCGGGTATCTGCATGACAGGCTTAAAGAGGTTGATCCTGTCAGCGCCCAAAGGATACATCCCAATAACATTAAGAGGGTAATACGTGCTCTGGAGGTGTTTGAAACAACCGGAAAGCCCATATCGGAGCATCAGGCTGAATCCAGGACTAAACCGCTTGAATTTGATTACCTGCTCTTTGGCCTTACCATGGATCGGCAGAAGCTGTATGAGAGAATCGAAAAACGGACCGATATCATGATGGAGAAAGGGCTTGTGGACGAGGTTGCTGGAATCCTGAAGATGGGCTATTCAAGGGACTTGGTGTCGCTTCAGGCCATAGGATATAAGGAGATCGTTGCAGCCGTTTTCGGGGAATGCAGTATGGAGGAAGCGGTTGAAAATATCAAGCTGGGAACCCGGCATCTGGCCAAGAGACAGATCACCTGGTTCAACAGTATGGAGGGTCTTAAGTGGCTTGATACGCAGACTCTTGACAGGCGGGCAATGTTGAAAATATTGGCTGACTCCTTGAATATCAAGTGCTGATCTAGTAAAATGATGGAAGGTATTTGAGTTGAATTCATATGATCTTTTTTGCAAGGAGGAATTCTCATGACCAAGAACATCAACCTTCAGGACGTTTTTTTGAACCAGGTGAGGAAAGAGCACATACCCGTTACTGTATACCTTACCAATGGATTCCAGCTAAGAGGCATGGTCAAGGGTTTTGATAATTTTACTGTTGTGCTGGACAGCGACGGTAAGCAGCAGTTGGTATACAAACATGCCATCTCAACTGTTTCGCCCATGAAGATAGTCAACATCATATTTAATGAAAACAGAGAGTAATCATACTGGAGCTGATATGGCTTAATGAAAAAAATCCTTATACCCATGATTGAAGTCGGTGGCGGGCACAGGATGATAGCACTGGCCGTGAAGGAAGCAATTGATCAGCTGTTTCCCGGGCAATATCAGGTTGATGTTATTGATTTTGCAAAAGAAGCAGGTGCGATTAGAGACGATAAGGCCATGAAGGACATCTGGGATTTTGCTCTGGCGCATCCAAGGCTCACCACCAACGTCAATTTGCTATTAGACACATTCAAATACCTCACCCGATCCAATCTTGTTACAAAAGTGCTCTTCCAGAATTTTATCAGGAGGGGCGCTCAGTATATATTGGAGTATAAGCCCGATATTGTGTTTTCAACACATTTTTTTTGCACCTCGGTTGCCCTGTTTGCCAGGAAAAAATACTGTTTTCAGTACAAGGTGATCAGCTACATGGCCGACCCCATCACCGGGCATAACATGTGGGTGAACCCGGAGGCGGACATCGTGGTTACCGCCACGGAGGAGGCAAAAAAGTATCTGATAAGCCAGGGACAGCCCAGGTACAGGATAAAGGTCATGTCCTTCCCCCTAAACCCCAAGTTCTTTTCAAAGGTAACCAAAACAAGGGAGGAGATCCTGGGGAGCCTTGGCCTGGATCCGTCGAAGAAAACGGTTCTGGCTTCGGCTGGCAGCCAGGGCATAGGGGATACGGGCAAGTATGTCAGGTTCATCTATGAAAAAGGGTATCCTCTGAATATCATTGCAGTTTGCGCCAGGAACGAGGCGCTCTTCAAGGAACTGAGCAGCATGGTAAACAAAGATTCCCATACCGGAATCGCCGTTCTGGGGTTTGTTGACAACATGCATGAGCTTCTTGAGGCGTCGGATTTTGCAATAACCAAGGCGGGACCCTCCACTGTTTTCGAACACCTTGTAAAGAGAGTTCCTCCGATTCTGACCCACAGCGCCGGGCTCCAGGAAAAGGGAAATGCGGATTTCTGCCTCAACAACAAGGTGGGCTGGTTCATCAATAACCAGGAAGAATTACAGGATCTGATGGACAGGATCCTGAATACCGCCATCCTTGAGGAGTACAGGGAGAATATCGAAAGAAACGGGTTTATCCGATCCCTTCCCCAGGCTCCCTACGATCTGGCAAGGTTTGTTATCGGTGAGCTGGCCACAAAAAGGAAGACTCGCCGCAGCCGGAAGAATACGGGCCTGCGGAGGCTTGTTCTGGGAACCCGGATCAATATCAGGATCATGATGCAAAAGCATAAAAAGACACGGTACAGGATAAAAAAACCTGATATGAAAGGCGGGCTCAACTGAGCCCGCTAAATACTATACATTGAACCTGAAAAGGGTAACGTCTCCGTCCTTCATGACATAATCCTTACCCTCTGACCTGATCAAACCCTGTTCACGGGCGGCGGCATGGGAGCCGCAGCGCATCAGATCATCAAAGGCTATTACCTCGGCACGGATAAATCCTCTTTCAAAGTCGGAATGAATCTTGCCGGCTGCCTGTGGAGCCTTTGTGCCCTTAACAATGGTCCATGCCCGTACCTCGGGCTCTCCGGCAGTAAGGAAACTGATGAGGCCAAGCAGTTTATAGCTTTCCTTTATAAGCTTGTCAAGACCCGATTCTTTAAGCCCCAGCTCCTCTAAAAAGAGCTCTTTTTCATTGTCATCCAGCTGGGCTATCTCTTCTTCGATTCTGGCGCAGATGACCACCAGACCGGCCTGTTCGACCTCGGCCACCTCCCTGATCGTACCCACATAGGGGTTGGCATCAATATCAGCAAGGGTTCCTTCGTCCACATTGGCGCAGTAGAGGACAGGTTTTGAAGTAAGAAGGAAGAGTTGCCTGACATATTCAGCCTCCTCCTCATCAAAGGATATAGCCCTGGCGGGGATTCCCTTTTCCAGGCCGTCCTTTATCCTTTCCTGAAGGGAAAGTTCCACCAGATACTTTTTGTCGCCGGATTTCATCTGTTTGCGGGTTTTTTCCATTCGTTTTTCAATGGCTTCCAGATCTGCAAAGATCAATTCCATATTGATGGTCTCAATGTCTCTTCTAGGATCCACAGAGCCGTCCACATGTACAATATTACTGTCATCAAAGGCGCGCACCACATGAACTATAGCGTCCACCTCACGAATATTGGACAAGAATTTGTTTCCCAGACCCTCGCCCCTGCTGGCTCCCCGAACAAGCCCCGCAATATCCACAAACTCAATGGTCGTATATGTGACCTTTTTCGGGTGATACATCTCGGCAAGTTTCTCCAGACGTTCATCGGGAACGCGGACAATACCTACATTGGGATCTATAGTACAAAAAGGGTAATTGGCGCTTTCTGCGCCTGCCTTTGTGATGGCGTTGAACAATGTACTTTTTCCTACGTTGGGCAAGCCCACTATACCAAGCTTCATTGATAAATACCTCCAATAACCATGGGGTGGTAACCCACCCCGCCCGGAATATTATAGCGCAAGTCCTCCGTGCAAACAACTTTTTATCCGGAAGTTTGCCCTGGTATTTATTTTGACGGAGCTTTGTTATAAATAAATCAAATAGTAAACATAATTGGACTATGGTATAATGGTTGACGAAATGGGCGGCAGGCAGATGTTTGAAAAAATGCGTCTTCAAAAATATATCTCCAGGTGCGGTATAGCTTCCCGTCGTCATGCCGAGGAAATGATCAGGGCGGGCAGAATACGGGTTAATGGTAAGGTTGTGACCGAGATGGGAATGACTGTTTCGGCTCTTGATCTGGTGGAGTGTGACGGCAAGCCGGTGGTACCAGAAGAAAACCCGGTTTATATCATGCTGAACAAGCCCGGGGGCTATGTCACCACAGTGTCGGATCCCGAAGGTAGAAAAACCGTTATGGATTTGATAGACGGCGTCAGGGAGCGTGTTTACCCGGTAGGGAGGCTGGACTATGACACCGAAGGGCTGCTCATTCTTACAAACGATGGGGATTTTGCTCACAGAAACACCCATCCGAGACATCAGGTGACAAAAACCTATATTGCAGAGGTAGAAGGTATACCTTCCCAGGAAACGCTGCGAAAGCTGAGAAATGGTATCATGCTGGACGAAAGACCCACTTCGCCGGCTAAGGTGGAGTTGCTTGAGGAAAAAAAGAACGGCGCCGTGTTGAGGATAACCATCCATGAAGGCCGCAACAGGCAGGTTAAGAGGATGTGTGAAGCTGTAGGCCACCCGGTACAGAGCCTTAAGCGCATCGCCTTCGGCGGGCTCAGGCTGGGAGATCTGAAACCTGGCAAGTGGCGCTATCTATCAGCTCAAGAGATGAAAAGAATCAAGGGGGACTGAAATGGATAAAGGATCACGCACCATAAAACCCTTCGGCGGATATTTTAAAGAGGCTATTAAGTTTTACGATCTGGATAAACCAGTGGTAGCCAGGATCATCTTTATTCTGGAACTGGCTGTACTGTTCGGGGGCTATATGTTAGCCAGGCCATATGTCCTTGACCTTTATACCCATTATGAACAGCTGTTTGTAAGGATGGGGGGCGAGCTCAACCTTGAAAACCTGAACAGTATCCTGTTCGGTTCCGGTGTCTATGAAGCCATGATCCAGTCTTTTCTGCGCGTTATGCTTCTGATTGCTGCCGTGCGCCTTATAGCCTTCCTCATTTCGTTGTTCTTCGGAAGCTGGTATTTCTTTGGCCTGACAAATCCCCAGATGCCCGGCTCTCAGAGGGTATCGGTGTTTTTCACGAGGCTTGCCAAGATAATTGTTTTCAATATACTCTTCCATATCGCCTTCTATCTGGGCGTGTTTGTCCTGTTAATGTTTTTTGCCGTTATCACGATTATAATTCCTTTACTGTCGGTCTTCACAGCATTGTTTCCGCTTTTGGTTCTGGCCGTCAGCACCCTCTTCGTGTTCAAGGATTTGCTCATAATAGAATTCGATATCGGGGTCTTCAGGAATTTCAAAAAAACCATCGATCTGACCCGGGGCAACAAAAAGCATATCATTATAAATATGATGAGTCTCTATGCCCTTGGGTTTCTTTTGAACATGTTTTCTGTTGATGTGAACAATGCAGTTCTGTCCCTGTTCATCTCTGCATTTTTGGAGTCCATTATTCTGCTCGTAACCCAGAGGATGTCTGTGCTCATGTTCCTGGATGCAGCATCCCTGGAACGGAAGGATGGAAAGCAGGAGAAGGGGAAAACGACTGTATAATTATTCATGATTATTGACATAAACTTTCAAAAAGCATTATAATCAAGTTTATGATTAAATCTAACGGGGGACTATCAGAATGCTGAAGTATAACGAAGTAGAAAGAATTGATCCAGAAGTAGCAAGTGCCATTTATGACGAAATAAACAGGCAGAAAGGCAATATCGAGCTGATCGCATCAGAGAATTTTGTCAGTAGGGCTGTTTTGGAGGCATGCGGCACACCCCTGACAAATAAATATGCGGAGGGCTACCCCAAAAAACGCTATTATGGAGGCTGCGAGCATGTGGACGTGGTTGAAAGCCTGGCTATTCAAAGAGCCAAGGAGCTTTTTGGCGCCGAGCATGCCAATGTTCAGCCCCATTCGGGCGCCCAGGCAAATATGGCCGTGTTCTTTGCGACTATGGAGCCCGGTGATGTTTACATGGGGATGAATCTTGCCCATGGTGGCCATCTGAGCCATGGAATGGCCATCAATATATCAGGAAAGTATTTCAAGCCCGTTCCCTATGGGGTCAGCGAGAAGGATGGCCGCATCGATTACGATGTTTTGCGTAAAACAGCTCTGGAGTGCAGACCCAAGCTCATCATCGCGGGAGCCAGTGCGTACTCAAGGATAATTGATTTCAAGGTTTTCAGGGAGATATGCGATGAAGTGGGGGCTCTCCTCATGGTGGATATGGCTCATATCGCTGGCCTGGTTGCAGCTGGTGTGCATCCAAGCCCGGTTCCCTACGCTGATTTTGTGACCACCACCACCCACAAGTCCCTGAGAGGGCCGAGGGGCGGCATTATTCTGTGCAAGGAAAAGTATGCAAAGGATATTGACAGGGCTGTATTCCCCGGTATACAGGGAGGACCTTTGATGCACATCATCGCCGGCAAGGCTGTTTGCTTTAAGGAAGCCTTGTCAGATTCCTTCAAGGATTACCAATACCAGGTAGTAGCAAATGCGAGGGCTTTGGCTGGGGCATTGACCGAGAAAGGGTTTGAGATCGTTTCCGGCGGAACCGACAATCATCTGATGCTTGTTGATCTCACCAACAAAGGCATAACAGGAAAAGATGCACAGCATATGCTGGATGAGGTAAGAATAACCGTCAATAAGAACGGTATACCCTTTGATACCAGAAGTCCCTTCGTAACCAGCGGTATCAGGATTGGTACACCCGCTGTTACCACCCGGGGCATGAAGGAAGAGGAAATGAGGGAGATTGCTGGTCTTATCGACATGGCTCTCAGCGGAAACTATGAGGCCAATAAGGCTGAGATCATCAGCAGGGTAAATGAATTAACCCGAAGATTCCCTCTTTACAGTTAAACTGATACAGCACCTGATATGATCAATAATACGGCCGTTCCATCCTGGAACGGCTTTCTATTATGGAATTTTGAAATCACCATTGACAATTTGGTCTATACATTATAGACTTATCTCGTGAAGTCTATAGTGTATAGACCAGGAGGTTCTCAATGAAGAGGTATAAACTTGCAGAGAGTGAAGAAAGGTTTGCAGAACTTATCTGGCAGAATGAGCCCATTGGTTCTGGTGATCTGGTTAAGCTCAGTGAAAAGGAAATGAATTGGAAAAAATCCACAACATATACCGTGTTGAAAAAGCTATGTGAAAAAGGCATTTTTAAAAATGAAAATGCTGTTGTTACATCTTTGATCTCAAGGGATGAGTACTACGCAAAACAAAGCATATGGTTTGTTGATGACACCTTTGGAGGATCTCTGCCAAAATTTCTGACAGCCTTTATCAGCGGCAAAAAAATAAGCAGGCAGCAGGCTGAAGAGCTGAAAAGACTGATTGACGAGCACAAGGAGGCGGAGCAATGAGTGAACTGTTTCTGACCATATTGGGTATGAGCATTAAGGCAAGCTATGTAATCCTTTTTGTCATACTGATCAGGGTATTCTTGAAAAAAGCGCCGAATGCCATATCCTATGCCCTGTGGGGAGTGGTTGCTTTTCGCCTCATATTCCCATTCTCCATTAAAAGCATCTTTAGTTTAATGCCCCGCAGTTCAGGTGTTTTATCAAGTCCTGGGGATATCCTCCATCAACAGGATTTTCTGATCAATATCGGGACAGGAGCGTCAGATTCGTTAGCGCCGGCTGTGGGAGCTAGCGCTGATCCATTGCAAATCTATGCCGGAATAGGTGCATACATCTGGGTATCAGGTATGATAGCGCTGATTGTTTACAGCCTTGTATCCGTTTTCATCCTGAAAAGGCATCTGAAGAATGCCAGATTGACAGGGGATAATATCTACGAGGCTCCTCATCTGAAGACACCCTTTGTGCTCGGCCTGATAAGACCCAGGATATATCTGCCGGCTGGACTTGGCGCCACCGAAAGAAGCTATATTTTGCTGCATGAAAAGACCCATATCCGCAGGAAGGATCATATCGTAAAGATTGCTGCATTCATAGTATTGTCCATACATTGGTTTAACCCTCTTGTGTGGGTTGCTTTCATTTTGATGAGCACCGATATGGAACTGTCCTGTGACGAGAGGGTATTGAAAGAAGTTGATGAAGACATTAAAAAGCCCTATGCCCGGTCATTGCTATCCCTTGCTGCAGGAAAGCATATTTTAGGTGGAAGCCCCATTGCCTTTGGAGAGGGAAATGTGCGGGGGAGGATTAAGAACGTAATGAATTACAGAAAGCCAGCTTTTTGGGTGATCGTTGTTGCTGTAGCCGCAGCAATTCTGGTCGGGGTCGGTCTGTTTGCTGATCCGATTTCAAATGAGCCGGAAGACAACGGTATTATTTCAGAGCTTATGAAGAATAAAACAGAGTATGTGGGCAATAACTCAAAGGTGGGAGGCATCATCTATTCCTTGCCCTATCCTGATAACATAGCTTATGATTCCTTTGAGCTCTTCACTGACAGTGAGCCTTATGGAATAGCTGTAAATCTGAAAACAGATACTGATACCATGGAATTGTTTCGTGATAAAGAAAACCAACTTCAGTTTGAGAATAATGCCGTGATTATGTTCTCTCTGATAGGAAATGCGGAATTCATTAATTTCAATCTGGATGACGGATCAGGCCCATATTCTTTGCAGTATACACGGGAATGGGCAAATCAGCTATTTGGTAAAGATGTGCGGAGTTTTGCCGAAAGCAGGGAAGAGTTCAGCAAACTGATCAATGGTATACAAACTGCTGACAAAAACTGATATGCCTGGAACCGATAGCAGGATGGCCGATGTATTTTTCGGTGACGACCAGTTATATGGATGGCTCAGGCAGGGAAAGATTTGATAATACTATTGAAATCGGGGTAAAAGGTTTTGTTGACAAAGGCTGATTCTCTGAGTATAATATTTCATGTTGACCTTCCGGGAAGCAGTTATTTTGTCTTTTCCAAGGAGGGGGTTTATGAAACTTGACATAATTTCAATCATAAAGAACATCGGCGAATCCATTGAATTTGAGATGACCGATAAACTTGAGGTTCTTGATTCGGGCATAGGCACTGTTTCATTCACAGGTCCTGTGACGCTAAAGGGTACAGCCACAAGTTTTAATCATATGATCCAGGTTAAAGGGGAGGCTCAAATCCGGTACAAGACAGTTTGTGACCGTTGCGGAGAAAACCTTGAGCGTCATCTCACCGTTTCCATCAACGAGAACATTGTTGAGAGGAATGAGCAGGATCAGGATGCGGCGATGGAGGATGAAGACAGGTTCACATATAAAGGCCACTTTATTGAACTTGACAGCATTGTAGTGGATGCGATCCTTTTGAACCTGCCCATGCAGCATTTATGCAGTGAGAATTGTGAGGGGTTGTGTCCTGCATGCGGCAACAGACTGAACGGTCTTCATTGCGATTGCAGCGAGGATCAGGATATTGATCCCAGATTGGAATCGTTAAAGAGTTATTTTAAGAAATAACTTGATAAATAGAAACAAAGGTTTTAAATTATTCCCGGACGACAGGAATGAGGCTATTGGCCCGAACGGAGGTGTAAATACATGGCAGTCCCAAAGAGTAAAATATCCAAGCAGAGAAAGAATAAGAGAAGAACTCATTATAAGCTTGCCGCGCCGAACCTGGTGGCATGCCCCAAGTGCCATTCTCTGAAGCTTCCCCATGTGGTTTGTAAGGAATGTGGTTCCTACGCCGGCAAGGAAATTGTTAAGGTTGAAGCGGTGAAATCTTGATCTCCGTTATCAAGCCAGTAATCACAAAAAGTAGTAGCAGCTTTGATGAGCTGCTATTGTTTTTTATACGGGCGGCATGAGCCGAATAGGGAAGGTGCCCGTATGAAGGCATGGTGATGTCAGAGTGAAAACAAATAAAATCAAAATATCTGGTATCCAGACTGGCAGCATAGCTGAAGAACTGGAAATAAAGGCCGGGGATTATCTTGTGTCTGTTAATGGTAAAGAGATTTGCGACGTATTCGACTACAGGCTTCAGACCGCCGAGGATTTTCTGACCCTTGAAATAGAGAGTCAAAGCGGCGAAAGATGGTCGGCTGAGATAGAGAAAGACGAGGACGAAGACCTGGGTCTTGAATTCGAAAATCCCCTGATGGACGAGGAAAAAAGCTGCAGGAATAAATGCATCTTCTGTTTCATAGATCAGTTGCCACAAGGTATGCGTAAGACCCTGTATTATAAGGACGATGATGTCCGTCTGTCATTTTTGTTCGGCAACTATATTACCATGACCAACATGGATGAGGAGGAGATGGACAGGATCATCCGATACAGGATGTCGCCGGTTAACGTATCTGTTCACACCACCAATCCTTCTTTGCGGGTAAAGATGCTGAATAACCGTTTTGCCGGGGATGTGCTCCAGCGCATAAAAAGATTTACCGAGGCCGGGATTACGGTGAACAGCCAGATCGTTCTGTGCCCCGGGCTCAATGACGGGGAGGAGTTGGACAGAACTCTCAAGGATCTATCCCAACTGCATCCGCAAATGCATAGTATTTCGGTGGTTCCTCTAGGCCTGACCCGATACAGGGAAGGTCTGTATCCTCTGGAATGCTTCACCAAAGAGTCCGCTTCCCAGGTGGTGGATCAGGTTGAATCCTGGCAGCGTGATCTTATCCGCAACTATGGAAGCCGTGTTGCTTATCTGGCAGATGAATTCTACCTGATGGCCGAAAGGCCTTTGCCTCCTTATGAAGCATATGAGGATTTTCCCCAGATAGAGAATGGTGTGGGAATGGTATCTTCCTTCACTCAAGAGACCCTGGAGGCTCTTTCCCATATTGAGGAAGGAAGGGGCACTGAGCCAGCAGAGGCTGGCGGTTCCGATGGGAATTCGGAAAAGCGGTCATATGCCTTTAAACAGGTCAGTATCGCCACGGGAACCCTGTTTTGCCCCATCATGGAGAGACTGGCCGGCACTGTTGAGGAAAGGCTTCAAAATGTCAGATTGAAGGTATATCCTGTGGAGAACGATTTCTTTGGCGGCAAGGTATCGGTTACCGGGCTGCTTACAGGACATGATCTGCTAAGATCTCTGAAAGGCAGGGATCTTGGAGAGTTACTTCTCCTTTCCCGAAGCATGTTCCGTTCAGGAACCGAGGTTTTGCTTGATGATGTGACACGATCCGGCCTTGAAACTGAACTGGGTGTGCCGGTGATGATCGTGGATAATGATGGGGAATCCTTCATCAATACTCTTACAGGTTTTGCTGGGGGTTACCTATGGCATCACAGGACGAAAAATGACCCGGCATGTCCTGATCCTGGCTAAAATGAACTTGTACACTGAAATTTAACAAGAAATTAGTTAACACTTTTACAAAGAAGTGAATATACTGTAAAGACAGGAGCTGGCATGGAGGTCATGCAGATGAAGATTGTCGTCCTTAAGATGCCCGGATTCCTGGGAGGAATACTCAGGCGCATCTTTAAGATTGGTTGAACACTTTTGTGCAGTGAACCGGACATTTTACAGTCATTATCAGATGGCGGAACCAGGATGCGCAAGATAAGGAATGTGGCTTAAGCCACATTTTTTATCTTGGAAGATAACCGCCGAATGCAAAAAACCCGGGAAACCATTCCCGAGTTTTCTCTTGCTGCCAATAAACAGATCATACGGTCTTTTCCAATTTGCTGGAACGGAGGCATTTTGCGCAAACGTTCATACTCTTTTTAGCACCGTTAACTACAAGCCTGACCTTTCTGATATTGGGCTTCCAGGCTCTGTTGGATCTTCTGTGTGAGTGGCTGATCTGTATACCAAAATGCTGTCCCTTATTGCATATCTCGCACTTTGCCATGATTACACCTCCCTGCAGCATGTTGAAATAATCTTTATCCATAAATGTGTGTTTCTGATCAACAACAAAAACCATTCTACCATACTATTCAGTGGTATGGCAAGAATTTTTCACCTGCTTTTTTTGAAAAATGAGCATCAACGCCGCAATAAGCAAGGCAACGGTGGCTGTTACGCCCACAATGATCATAGCCTGGGATTCATCCATTCCAAAATTGTTACGAAGTGCTGACCATTCACTTGCCAGCCCGAAAATAATGAACAGGAACGAGGAGATAAGCGTCATGATCCGCGCAGGGATGTATTTGAGCGCTACAGCACCGGCAGCAAGACCTATGCAGTCGGCTATGAGCAGAGCCACTGTAGAACCTATGAAAACGCTTGCAGGACTGTCGGGATAGAGGGCTGAGAAGGAAAAAGTGGAGAGCTGGGTTTTGTCGCCTATCTCAGCCAGAAAAAATGCCAGTGCCACAGTGATGATTGCACCCGTTGATGTTCCTGTTGAGCAGGTAGCCTCTTCTTCTTCCTTTCTTAAGGACAAAAGTCCAAAGACGATGAAAAGAAGGGACGCTGCCGCCTTCACAATATCCTGTATGACCTTGATGCCGCCAAGAGCAGAGCCCAGTAATACGGCAAGGAGGTTCAATACGATGATGGAGATTAGTATACCGGCGAAAACATGCCGGGCCTTGTATTTTGAGGCGCAGGCCATCACCAGTAATTGTGTTTTATCGCCCATTTCCATGAGAAGCACCATACCAAAGGTGGTTATCATAACACCAATATCAAAGTTCATCGCATTTTTTTCCTTTCAAATAACGTGTTGCCTGCTTAATGCCAACTTCAGTCACTAATATTGATGCTGACAAGCTCTATAATATGATTTAATGGTAAAAATTTTACGGACAATACCGCAGGTAAGCAATGAGCCAATTATATCATTTTTAAATTTCGATTTACAAGCATAATACCGGGCATACTAAGCTTGTAAATCCGTGTTGAATACGCTGAAAGCGCTTGGTCTGCTCAATGATCCTCCTTCCTTTTAATGCATAACTCTGTCATGTTGACCAGTTGTCCCACATAAGAATGAAATGGCAACGGGAGTGAGAGTGGAAAATGGTCATGAGAATCATAAGCACGGCTATCAGCGTTTTACTGCTTGCCTTAAACCTACATACGGCAGCTTTGATATCTGTTCATAACATAACTACTTTTTATGGGGTTTATCCATACAATAGTCCAGAATGTGAGATTCGCCCATCAGGCTGCATTACAGACCCGGTACTGGATCCTGCAAGGGATCCGGAAAGCCAGCCGGAAACCGCGGGTTTAGCGGAGGAATATGGGACTTTGGACAACGGGCAGGAAGTTCATTTTGAGTCCGAGGACTTACCTGAAACCCAGCCTGAGGAGGAAACAACGGATCTGAGAGGACCCATCAGGACATCCCTTCCTGAGATGGATGCTCTCGACCTTAGTTATATTTCTTTTAAAAAGGAAGTCCATGCCATCATCGATGGAGCCAGGAAATCTTCAGGAATCAAGACGCCGGTTGGTGTTTTTGTAATGGATCTGACCTCAAATTATTACACCGGTGTCAATGATACCCGTACAAAAGTTGATCCCGATGATGGGGCGCGGGAAGGGTATTTCAACAGTGCCTCGGTGATCAAGCTGTTTCAGGGGTATATCCTGTATGATATGCTCCGTCATGGGGAATTTGATGAGGACATGATCTATACCGACCGGGTAACCGGATGGTCCTTCAAACTGGTGGATATGATCCATACCATGATTTCCAAAAGCGACAACAACTATTCCAATGCCTGTCTGAGACTTGTGGGCAACACAAAATCCAATGAGGTTTTGGCGAGGCTGGGAATAACCGATTCGGTCATCTATGGCGAGATGTCGGGCGCAATCGGCTACAGCCTCAGGAATAACCTTGAAAACTATGGCACCACCAAAAGATGTGCCAGGATTACTCCAAGGGATGCAGGGCTCATCCTGTATAATGTATATATAAATAAAGAGAGTGACCCCTACATGGCTTCCATGAACAGGGCACTCCTTGATAACATCTATAATACCCGGATCCCCGTCGGGGTGAAAAAGGTTGATAAAGGATATGAGATTGCCCACAAGACCGGCACCAACAGTTCCCTTGGGGTATATAACGATGCGGGAATAGTGTATGGGAATCGTCCGTTCATCCTGGTTGCATTTACACAGGGCACCACATCGGAAGCTGGTCATACCTTTATAAGAAAGCTGGCGCAGGATCTGACCAGATATTTCGACAGCATAGCAATGGGCGGCGGCACGGCATAAAATAATAAAGAAAATGGGTATTGACATCCATGAATGAAGGCTGGTATAATTAGGCCTAATCATAACTAAATAGTCCCTCTAAATGTGATGAAGGAGCCGTGCACGACTGTATAAGTCAGCCCAGAGAGCCGATGGTTGGTGTGAATCGGTGTGATGACAGTTTTTGCAGATCTCTCCCGAACAGTTATTCTGAACTATAGTAAGAATAAACGGTAAGCCCCGTTACAGGCGAAGGTTTGATGGAACCTCATGAGTTTTTCATCGCGAGATGAAAATAAAATAGGGTGGTAACACGTGGAGTATATCCCTCGTCCCTGCTGTTTGATGTAACAACGGATCGAGGGTTTTTTTATACCATGAAAAGGTGGTGAAGCTGGTGAAAGCAGCAGAAGCAATTGTTAAATTTCTGGTTGAAGAAGGTGTGGATACCGTATTCGGCTATCCCGGAGGATATATCGTTCATGTTTATGAAGCTCTGAGAAAATCCGGAATCAGGCATGTCCTTGTACGCCAGGAGTCGGCAGCCGCCCACAGTGCAAACGGTTACGCCAGGGTCTCCGGTAAAACAGGGGTATGCATCGCAACCTCCGGCCCCGGTGCAACCAATCTGATCACAGGAATAGCCACTGCCTATATGGATTCTATCCCGTTGGTGGTATTGACAGGGCAGGTTCCCAGTTCCATGATCGGAAGGGACGTTTTTCAGGAAGCCGACATTACCGGAGCAACCGATTCCTTTACCAAGCACAATTACCTTGTGAAGGATGCGAGCCAGTTACCGCGTATTTTTCGCGAGGCTTTCCATATCGCATCAACCGGAAGGCCGGGTCCTGTACTCATCGACCTTCCTCACGATATTCAGACTGAGGACATTCCCTATGATTACCCTGAAAGTGTTCAAATCAGCGGCTACAAGCCTACATTCAAGGGGCATATGGGGCAGATCAAACGGGCGCTGAAGGCCATTTCAGAAAGCGAGAGACCGCTGATCCTGGCCGGAGGCGGCGTGAATCTTTCCCACGCCCATGCTGAGCTATTGACTTTTTCAGAAAAATCGGGCATTCCTGTGGTTCATACCCTGATGGGGAAGGGGGCATTCCCGTCCAATCATCCTCATTATGCGGGCATGATAGGGACTCATGGCTTTTCATACGCCAATGAGGCGGTCAGAAAAGCAGATCTTATGATTTTCATAGGAGCACGAATTGCAGACAGGACTGCCGGGGGAACACAGATACTTCCTGAAAACATGAGAATTGTCCATATCGACGTGGATCCTGCTGAGATCGGTAAAATTGTGGGAACCCACATACCCCTTGTCGGGGACGTGAGAGAGATCCTCAGACAGATGAATGAAAAAATCAAACGAAAGAATACCGATGCCTGGCTGGAAACACTGAAAGGCATGAGAACTGAAGAGTCCTACCTGACAGGTTCGCTGGTGAATCCCAAGAAGGCCATTCGCCTTTTGTCAGATAAGCTCAGCGACACTGCCATCATGGTGGCCGACGTGGGGCAGAACCAGTTCTGGGGTGCAAGGCATTTTGAAGACCTGCCGGGAAGAAAGTTCATGACATCGGGTGGTATGGGCACCATGGGCTATGGAATTCCTGCTGCGGTGGGTGCGAAGATTGCGGCACCCGACAGGCAAGTTGTGGCGGTTACTGGTGACGGAGGCTTTCAGATGAGCTTGTTCGAGCTGGGAACCATGGCTGCCAACCAAATAGACATCTTGATGATACTGTTCAATAATTCCAATCTGGGCATGGTCAGAGAGATGCAGCACAGAATGTTTGGCAAAACCAGCCACACAGCCCTGGAAAGAAACCCTGATTTTGTCATGCTGGCCAAGGCCTACGGCATAAATGGTGTGCGCGTTCATAAGGATGAGGAACTGGAATCAGCTTTTGATCAGGCATTGAGCCATAAGGGTCCCTTCCTTGTGGAATGCGTTGTGGATCCTGACGAAAAAACATTGTAATGGTTGATGAATATTAAACGCTGGCAATAATACGAGTATTGCAGCCGAGAGTAAGGGGAGATGAGTGTGAAAAGGTATATTCTATCAGTTCTGGTTGAAAACCAGTCCGGCGTCTTAAGCCGTGTATCCGGCCTTTTCAGCCGAAGGGGCTATAACATCGACAGTCTGTCGGTGGGCGAGACCGAGGATCCTGGCATATCCCGCATGACCATAGTTGTCAGGGGGGACAGTTACATCCTTGAGCAGATCAAGAAGCAGCTTAATAAACTCATCGATGTAATCAAGGTGATAGAGCTGAACAAGGATAAGTCTGTATTCAGGGAATTGATGCTCATCAAGGTGAATGCCAAGGAGAACTCACGCGCGTCCATCATTGAGATTGTGGACATTTTCAGGGCAAATGTCGTGGATGTGTCCAATGAGACCCTAACCATTGAAATGACAGGTGACGAGAACAAGATCGAAGCCTTTGTCAGCCTGATGAAGCCTTATGGCATTCGTGAGATTGTACGAACCGGACTGACTGCCCTTGAAAGGGGCAGCAAGGAAATAAAAAGCTATAGGAAGTACGAGGAGGAATAAAGTCATGGCAAAGATGTACTACGAAAAGGATTGTAATCTCTCCCTGCTTAAAGGGAAAACAGTAGCTGTTATCGGTTATGGAAGCCAGGGTCATGCCCATGCCCTGAACCTTCACGAATCCGGAGTGGATGTTGTGGTAGGCCTCTATGAGGGAAGTAAATCATGGAAGGCCGCAGAAGAGGCAGGTCTTAGGGTGGCAGTGGCTGCCGATGCAGCCAGGGAAGCTGATATCATTATGATTCTTGTCAACGACGAGAAGCAGCCAAAGCTCTACAAGGAGAGCATAGAACCCGGGCTGAAGGCAGGAAAATCCCTGGTGTTTGCCCACGGCTTCAATATTCATTTTGGACAGATCGTGCCCCCTGCCGATGTGAACGTTTTCATGGTTGCACCCAAGGGACCGGGTCATACCGTAAGAAGCCAGTATCAGGAGGGTAAAGGCGTACCGTGTCTTATAGCCGTTTACCAGGATGCCACAGGAAAAGCCAAAGAGCTGGCTCTTGCCTATGCAGCAGGTATTGGCGGTGCCAGGGCAGGCGTACTGGAAACCACCTTCAAGGAGGAGACCGAGACCGATCTCTTCGGTGAACAGGCGGTTCTCTGCGGTGGCGTTGTCGAACTGATGAAGGCCGGGTTTGAGACCCTTGTTGAGGCAGGATACCAGCCCGAGAGCGCATATTTCGAATGTGTCCATGAGATGAAGCTCATCATTGACCTTGTAAATAGGGGCGGCTTCGAATTCATGAGGTATTCAATAAGCGACACCGCTGAATACGGTGACTATGTAACAGGCAAGCGCATCATCACTGAGGAAACCAGGAAGGAAATGAAGAAGGTTCTTCATGAAATCCAGGATGGTACCTTCGCCAGGAACTGGATCCTTGAGAATCAGGCTAACAGACCCAACCTCAATGCCAGGAGAAGAATGGAAAAGGAGCACCAGGTGGAGAAGGTGGGCAGAGAGCTCAGGAAGATGATGAGTTGGAACAAGTAAGGATGAGATATAAGCAAAAACAGACGCAGCAAAGGATACGGACTATATAAACGTATCAACAGGAAGGAGAATGTGGCATGACGCGCAAGGTGGATATATTTGACTCTACATTAAGAGATGGCGCGCAGGCTGAAGGGATATCTTTTTCAGTGGAAGACAAACTGAAGATCGTCCGAACACTGGATGATCTGGGTATCGATTATATCGAGGCAGGAAATCCCGGATCCAATCCCAAGGATATTGAGTTTTTTGAAAGAATGCGCAATGTAAAGCTTAAGAACGCCAGGCTTGCAGCTTTTGGAAGTACTAGAAGGCGCGATATTACGGTTGAGGAGGACAACAATGTCCAGTCTCTTCTGTCTGCCGGAACCCCTGTCATCGTCATATTCGGGAAGAGCTGGGATTTCCATGTCACCAATGTGATAAAGACAACCCTTGAAGAGAACCTGAATATGATCAGGGAAACCGTGGCCTTCTTCAAAAAGAAGAAAAAGGAAGTCATATTTGATGCTGAGCACTTCTATGACGGCTATAAAGCCAACGCCGATTATGCCATGAAAGCACTTAAGGCAGCGGTGGAAGGCGGAGCTGATTGCCTTGTGCTCTGCGATACAAACGGTGGAAGCTTTCCCAGCGAGATATTTGAAATCACAAAGAAGGTTACAGAATCCTTTGATGTAAAGATTGGGGTTCACGCCCATAACGATTCGGGAATGGCAGTTGCCAACTCCATTATGGCTGTGGAGGCCGGGGCATCCCATGTTCAGGGAACCTATCTTGGTTACGGCGAGCGTTGCGGAAATGCAAACCTTTCCACCATCATACCCAACCTGCAACTGAAAAAGGGTATAACCTGCCTTCCTCAGGACAGAATGGTGAAGCTGACCCATGCAGCCAGGAAGATTGCTGAAATCTCGAACATTACCATGAATGAAAGGGATCCCTATGTGGGCAACAGTGCTTTTGCCCATAAGGGCGGGATGCATATCGACGGTGTAGCCAAAGCATCCAAGTCCTTTGAACATGTGGATCCTGACCTGGTAGGCAACAAGAGACGCTTTTTGATGTCCGAGGTGGCAGGAAGAAGAACCATTCTGGATAAGATCAGGGAAATCTGTCCGACGGTCACCAAACAGTCCAGTGAAACCGAGGCCATCATTAACCGGCTTAAGGAACTGGAGCATCAGGGATACCAATTTGAGGGGGCTGAGAGTACCTTTGAACTGGTCATCCGAAAGCAGTTGGGAAAATACCGGCCCTTCTTTGAACTGGAAGCCTTCAAGCTGATTACCGAACAGCCTTCTCCGTCGGCTCCCAGCGCATCGGCTCTTATCAAGGTAAAGGTTGACGGTATGTCGGAGATAACAGCTGCAGAGGGCGACGGACCGGTACACGCTCTTGACCGTGCTCTGAGAAAAGCACTGGAGGTATTCTATCCTGAACTCTCATCGGTTCACCTCACAGACTTCAAGGTGCGTGTGATCGACTCTGAATCGGCTACAGCAGCAAAGGTTCGTGTTCTTATTGAATCCACCGATGGGGAGTCTGTCTGGACCACCGTGGGGGTATCCACAGACATTATAGAGGCCAGCTGGATCGCCCTTGTGGATTCCATTGAATACAAGCTTATTAAGGATCTTGAGAAGAAAATAAGAGTTTACTTATAAGGAGGCAGTTTGGGAAAATGGGTATGACTATGACGCAGAAGATACTTGCCGCACATGCAGGTCTGAGCAGCGTTGAGCCGGGACAGCTTATAGAAGCTGATCTGGACCTGGTTTTGGGAAACGATATAACTTCTCCCGTAGCCATACGGGAATTTCAAAAGATGGGTGTCAATGAAGTTTATGATAAGGAAAAGGTTGCCCTGGTACCCGATCACTTCACTCCCAACAAGGACATCAAAGCGGCTGAGCAATGCAGGTTCGTAAGAGAGTTCGCCCACAAGATGGAAGTAGAGAACTATTTTGAAGTAGGCGAGATGGGCATTGAACACTGCCTCCTGCCCGAGAAGGGTTTGGTGGTTCCCGGGGATCTGGTGATTGGCGCCGATTCCCACACATGCACCTATGGCGCCCTTGGAGCATTCTCCACCGGCGTTGGCAGCACCGACATGGCTGCCGGCATGGCTACAGGAAAGTGCTGGTTCAAGGTACCGTCAGCCATAAAATTTGTACTTAAGGGCAAGCCCGAAGGATGGGTAAGCGGGAAGGACATCATCCTTCATATCATAGGAATGATCGGCGTGGACGGTGCATTGTACAAATCCATGGAGTTTATGGGGGACGGCCTTCAGCACATCTCCATGGACGGGCGCTTTACCATGGCCAATATGGCTATTGAAGCGGGAGCAAAGAACGGGATATTCATGGTGGACCAAAAGACCATTGAGTATGTGGAGGCTCATTCCCAAAAACCCTGGGCGGTATTCAAGCCAGATGATGATGCTGTTTACGACGAGGTTTATGAGATCGATCTGTCAAAGATCCGTCCTACAGTGGCATTTCCACATCTTCCCGACAACACAAGAACCATCGATGAGGTGGGGGATGTGGCTATCGATCAGGTTGTTATCGGATCATGCACCAATGGCCGCATAGAAGATCTGAGGGTAGCAGCAAAAATCCTTGGGGGCAGAAAGATCAAGAAGGGTGTAAGAGTCATCGTATTCCCGGGTACCCAGAAGATTTATCTGGATGCCCTGAAAGAAGGGCTTATCGCTCAGATGGTCGAAGCAGGCGCTGTAGTATCCACACCTACCTGTGGTCCCTGCCTGGGTGGACACATGGGCATTCTGGCAAAGGGTGAACGGGCTGTGGCCACCACAAACAGGAACTTTGTGGGCAGAATGGGCCATACCGAATCCGAGGTCTATCTGGCCAGTCCCGCAGTGGCGGCGGCATCAGCCGTCACGGGAAGGATCACCGATCCGGACACCCTGTTGAAAGCCGAATAAGGAGGAGTTTTATGAAAGCAAAGGGTAGAGTATTCAGATATCAAAACAATGTGGACACCGATGTTATAATTCCCGCCCGTTACCTGAACACTTCAGATCCAAAGGAACTGGCTGCCCACTGCATGGAGGATATTGATCCTGATTTTGTAAAGAATGTGAAGCCGGGCGATATCATTGTGGCAGACAGGAACTTCGGATGTGGGTCTTCCCGTGAACATGCACCCATTGCAATAAAGGCTTCCGGGATTTCCTGTGTGATTGCCTCCACATTTGCCAGAATCTTTTACAGGAATGCCATCAATATTGGGCTTCCCATTCTGGAATGTGAGCAGGCAGTAAAGGGAATCGAGGCAGGGGACGAGGTGGAAGTAGACTTCGATACCGGAGTAATAAAAAACCTGACCAAGGGCACAACCTTCAAGGCCCGCCCGTTTCCTGAATTTATGAAGAAGATCATGGCTGCCGATGGGCTGGTCAACTATATCAGAGCAAAGGCAGAGGACTAGTGGGACTGGGGCGATTTCAGTGATAGGAAAATGAAAGCGTCCCCATGTCTGCCATCGAAAAGGAGAAGAGTATGGAGTACAGAATCGCTGTATTGCCGGGTGACGGAATAGGCCCGGAAGTAACAGAACAAACGCTACTGGTGCTGGAAAGGATTGGGGAAAAGTTCAACCACAGATTTCAGTTCCAGAAACTATTGGCAGGCGGATGTGCCATTGATGCCATCGGGAACCCCCTTCCGGAGGAAACCCTGGAGGCTTGCAGAAAAAGTGATGCAGTTCTTTTGGGAGCGGTGGGAGGCCCGAAATGGGATAACCTGCCGGGGGATAGGAGGCCTGAAGCAGGGCTTTTAGGACTTCGTGGAGGCCTTGGACTCTTTGCCAATTTACGCCCTGCCATTTTGAACAAGGAATTACGTGACGCTTGTACCTTAAGGCCTGATATCATTGGTGAGAGCATGGATATCATGGTGGTACGGGAGCTTACCGGCGGAATCTATTTCGGAGAACGGGGAAGACGCAGCGGAAAAATGGGGGAAGAGGCCTTTGATACCGAGTCCTACAGCGTTGGAGAGGTTGAGCGTATTGCCAGGCTGGCCTTTGAAATCGCGCGGAAGAGAAGTAAAAAGGTTACCAGTGTTGACAAGGCCAATGTTCTGGAAAGCTCACGCCTCTGGCGGGAGGTTGTTTTGAGGGTAGCTAAAGACTTTCCCGATGTAGCCCTCGACCATATGTATGTTGACAATGCAGCCATGCAGCTGGTGCGAAACCCCAAGCAATTTGACGTGATAGTAACCACCAATATGTTTGGAGATATCCTGTCCGATGAGGCCAGTATGATCACGGGTTCCATCGGCATGCTGCCCTCAGCCAGCCTGGGCGAGGGAGAATTCGGCATGTACGAGCCCATCCATGGTTCGGCGCCCGATATAGCGGGTAAGGATATGGCAAATCCTTTGGCCACCATTCTTTCCGCTGCCATGATGCTAAGATACACCATGCATCTGGAGAAAGAGGCAAAAGCTGTTGAAGATGCTGTAAACAAGGTGCTGGAGGAAGGCTACAGAACCGGCGATATCATGAGTCCCGGCAAGAAGCAGGTGGGTACTTCCGAAATGGGAAGGCTTGTGGCAGAGCGGATTTAACCGGATTAACAACGGGGACGGGTAATATTACTGCACTATAAAAGAACCGTCCCTTCCAATACCTAAAGAAAGGTTGAATATTATGAGAAGCAATTGTGTAAAGAAAGGTGTTGAAAGGGCTCCTCACCGGTCCCTTTTCAAGGCCATGGGTTATACCGACGAAGAGATCTCAAGGCCATTGATAGGGGTTGTAAATGCAAAGAGTGAGATCGTACCCGGTCATATCGGGCTGGACACCATTGCCGAGGCTGTGAAGGCAGGTATCCGCGCCGCAGGAGGAACACCCTTTGAATTTCCTTCCATCGGTGTTTGCGACGGTATTGCCATGGGGCATGCCGGCATGCACTATTCACTGGCATCCCGGGAGCTCATTGCGGATTCCATTGAATCCATGGTCATGGCTCACGGGTTTGACGGGATTGTTCTGATACCCAATTGCGATAAGATAGTTCCAGGCATGCTGATGGCAGCAGCCAGGATCAATATACCAGCCATTGTGGTAAGCGGTGGCCCAATGCTGGCTGGCAGGGCAGGCAGCAATGGAATCAGTCTGACCAACATGTTTGAGGCTGTGGGAGCCGTGAGCGCCGGAAAGATGACCAATGAGGAGCTTGAAGCCTATGAGAACAGCGCTTGCCCCAGTTGCGGATCATGTTCAGGCATGTTTACGGCCAACAGCATGAACTGTCTTACAGAAGCCCTTGGCATGGCTTTGCCCGGTAATGGCACCATACCTGCTGTAATGGCTGAACGGGTGCGTCTGGCAAAAAAGACAGGTTTTCAGATCATGGAACTGGTGAAAACCGATATCAAGCCACGGGATATCCTGACTCCGGAGGCATTTTCAAATGCGCTGGCTGTGGATATGGCTCTTGGGTGCAGCACCAACAGCATGCTCCATTTACCGGCCATTGCATATGAAGCGGGTGTTAAATTCAACCTGGAAATGGCCAACGAGATTAGCGAAAAAACGCCCAATCTTTGCAAGCTGAGCCCTGCCGGAAACCATTTTGTGGAGGATCTTCATGCCGCCGGAGGCGTTTATGCGGTGATGAAGGAACTGTCAAAAAAGAGTCTCATCAACATGGATCTTACTACTGTTACTGGAAAAACCGTGAGCGAGAACCTGGATGGTGCAAAAAACAGAAACCCACAGGTGATAAGACCCATAGAGGATCCATATAGCGCCACAGGCGGTATAGCTGTTTTGAAAGGCAATATCGCTCCCAATGGCTGCGTGGTGAAAAGAAGCGCAGTGGCAGAAGAAATGTTGGTTCATGAAGGACCTTGCCGGGTATTCGACTCTGAGGACGAATGCATCAAGGCCATACTTGCAGGTTCCATCAAGAAGGGCGAGGTCGTGGTCATCCGGTATGAAGGGCCAAAGGGCGGTCCCGGTATGAGGGAGATGCTCATGCCCACTTCGGTGCTGGCAGGAATGGGCCTCGATGAAGATGTGGCTCTGATTACCGATGGCAGGTTTAGCGGTGCCACAAGGGGCGCCAGTATAGGTCATGTATCTCCGGAAGCAGCAGAAGGCGGTCCCATCGCTCTGGTTCAGGATGGTGACATCATTGCCATTGATATGAATAATTGCACCATCAGCCTGAAGGTTACAGAGGAAGAGCTGGCCAGGAGGCGAAAGGACTGGGTTTGTCCTCCTCCCAAGGTGAAGGGCGGATATCTGGCCCGCTATGCAAGAATGGTATCGTCCGCTGATGAAGGAGCGGTTTTAAAAATATAAAGATAGATGAGCCAAATGAAAAAAGAGGCTGCCTTATTGGGCAGCAAGTTGAGAATTGAGCTGGAATGAGGTGTTTTCATGCAATTAACCGGTGCTGACATTCTGCTGGAATGTTTATTGGAACAGGGTGTAGACATCATTTTTGGGTTCCCGGGGGGAGCAGTATTAAATATCTATGATTCCCTGTATAAATATCGTGAAAAAATCAGGCATTATCTAACCTCCCACGAACAGGGTGCGGCTCATGCCGCAGATGGTTATGCCCGGGTTACGGGAAAGGTAGGGGTGTGTCTTGCCACCTCAGGGCCTGGTGCCACCAATCTTGTGACAGGGATTGCCACTGCCTATATGGACTCGGTACCCATAGTGGCCATAACAGGGAATGTATCCCTGAGCCTCCTCGGAAAGGACAGCTTTCAGGAAGTGGATATAACGGGCGTTACCATGCCCATCACAAAGCATAATTTCATAGTAAAGGATGTCAATGATCTGGCTGACATTGTAAGGCGTGCCTTTTATATTGCCCAGGAGGGAAGACCGGGGCCTGTGCTGATCGACATTCCGAAGGATATCACTGCGCAAAAGGCAGAGTATAAACCAGTTGAAAAGCCGGAGATTCCCAGGCGTACCGATAACATATCCGATAAGGCGATTAATTATGCCGTGGAATTAATCAGGAACAGTTCAAAACCCCTTATATATGCCGGAGGAGGTGTGATAACCTCTGATGCGTCCCAGGAGCTTCTGGAGTTTGCAGAAAAGGTCAACGCACCTGTAACCCTCAGTCTGATGGGGATGGGGGGATTTCCTGCAACACATCCCAATTACACTGGTATGATAGGCATGCATGGAACCAAGACATCCAATATGGCCGCCACCCAGTGCGATCTGCTCATAGCTGTAGGTGCCCGTTTCAGCGACCGTGTTGTGAGCAAGATGGAGCGCTTTGCGCCCCACGCACGGATTCTCCACATAGATATTGACGAGGCGGAGGTCAATAAGAATATCCGATCCAGCAGGTACATTATCGGGGATGTGCGTGAGGTGCTGCGCACGCTGAATAATAGGATAGAAAGGGTTGAAAGAAAGGAATGGATGTCATTCGTTGAAGAAATGAAGGCACAGTATCCTTTAAGCTATACTGAAGACATCCTCACACCCCAGTATATTCTTGCGAAGATTTACGAACTGACTGGCGGGGATGCCATCATATCCACAGAGGTAGGTCAGCACCAAATCTGGACAGCCCAGCACTATAAGTTTACCAAACCCAGAACCTTTGTTTCTTCCGGTGGCCTTGGAACCATGGGATTCGGCCTGGGAGCCTCTCTGGGAGCTCAAATCGGCGTCCCTGGCAAGCGGGTGTTCAATATCGCCGGCGACGGGAGTTTCAGGATGAATATGAACGAACTGGCTACGGCGGTGGAATACAATCTTCCAGTTATTGTGGTTATCATGAACAATCATGCTCTGGGGATGGTGCGCCAGTGGCAGAATCTGTTCTACGACGGGCGCTACTCCCAGACCACACTGGACAGGAGCACTGATTTTGTAAAACTGGCTGAGGCATTCGGCGCCGTGGGATATAACTTAACCGAAAAGGCTGATGTGGAAGAAACCATTAAAAAGGCCATGGCACAGAACAGACCCGTGGTGATTAACTGTGAAATTGACAGGGATCTTAAGGTGTATCCCATAGTTCCTCCGGGAGCCCCCATTGAGGAAGTGATTATGGATATGGGTGATTGATACTCAGATGCGATTATAAGGCCATCTTCCAGCGGAGATGGCCATACTTATATTTAATACCCGGATGAATTGCCGGATAAAACTGTAAGTGAAAGAGAATGTTATATATACGTCCAATAATATATTTGGATGAGACTTAATTCTTTATAGCAATGATGATGGTTTTATGTTAAAATTCTATTGGCTTTTTACTAATAAATAATCAGAAGCCATGCAGCCACCAAGTTTTTGTGGCTGAGTATAGCTGAGTATAATAATGAGTATCCGGGGGAAACAAGACCATGTGGAAGATTATTCTTGACGCATTGCCAAGCCTTTTAGGCGGACTTGCTCTCTTTATTTTCGGTATGAACTATATGGGTGAGGGTCTTCAAAAGGCAGCCGGCGAAAAAATGCGTCATATTCTGAAAATCCTTACCAAAAACCCTTTCATGGGTATACTTGTGGGAATGCTTGTGACAACCGTCATCCAGAGCAGTAGCGCTACAACTGTAATGGTGGTCGGTTTTGTCAGCGCCGGCCTCATGAGCCTGAACCAGGCCATAGGAGTTATCCTGGGAGCTCATATCGGTACCACCATTACGGCTTGGCTTGTTTCCATCAAGATCACCGATTATGCTTTTCATATTCTGGCCATTGGCTTTGTAATCTATTTCTTCTTTAAAACTCCCAGAATTAAATATCTCGGACAGGTACTCTTCGGATTCGGTGTGCTCTTTGCAGGTTTGAACATTATGAGCGCTGCGATGAAACCATTGGCAGGAAGTGTAGAAATACAGAATCTAATGGCAAGTGTCAGTGATAACAGAATCTTGGGCGTAACTGTTGGAGCACTTGTTACTGGTATCGTTCAGAGCAGCAGTGCAGTTATAGCAGTAATACAGAAACTGGCGATCACAACAACGCCCGAAGGACTGCCTCTTATAGGGATCACCGCAGCAATACCACTGGTTTTGGGCAGCAACATAGGTACAACCGTAACAGCAATGCTGGCCTCTGTTGGAGCGAGCCTTAATGGCAAGCGGGCTGCATTTGTCCATGTCATTACCAATACTGTTGGTACGGTAGTATTCCTTTTCTTTGTCCCACAGGCAGCCTGGGTTATCACGCAGTTCATGGGGGATCCGATCCCTGCTGGAAGCATGGACGTAGCCATCGCCAACTTCCATACCTTTTTTAATGTGGTGAATACGGCCATAATGCTCCCGCTTATACCTTTATTGGAGAAGATTGTTACCAGAGTATATAAGGGAGACGAGCTTGTGCCCGAAACCTCTCTTTCCAATATTGATTCCAAGGTTTTCAGTACACCATCCATCGCCATGAACCTGGCGGTTAATGAGCTCAAACAGATGAGCAAATTCATCCAGACCATGGTGGGTAAAGCCAGGGAGTCCATTATTAATATGGATGTATCGGCTGTAGAGGAAACCCTTAAGCTGGAGGACATCATCGATATGATGAAGCGTGAGGTGGTGGACTTTCTTTCCAAAATCCTGTCCCGAAGCCTTACACCGCGCCAGTCAATACGTCTGACAGGGTTGATGCGTATCGCCCATGATATTGAGAAGGTGGGTGATCACTGCAAGGATATCAGTGAAATAGCCATGAATATGATCAACTCCAAGACCAGGTTCTCAGGATCGGCAATCAACGAGATCAATGATGCCTTCGGGCATATTGAAAAGATCACGACGGAAATGAGGAAGGCCTTTGAGGAAGGAGATATGGAGGCTGCCAGAAATGTCCTCAGGCTGGAAGAGCAGTTTGACGAACGGGAAGAACTTTTAAGAGAAAGGCATATCGAACGCCTTAACAGGGGCGAGTGCAAACCAATGGCAGCCATCAACTTTCTTGAACTGATTCACTATATTGAGCGTATTACTGACAACTGCAAGAACGTTGCGGAGGCGGTTATGGACGACATCAGCCGGAAGCTTTTCAGTGATGCAGATCAAAAACCGCTTCCTGTGACTCCGGTGACAAATAAATAAGCATGATAAACTGGGGGGTGACCGTAAGGTCACCCTTAAAAAAGCATTCAGGAAAAAACAGTAATTCTGATCATCGCTATGACAAGTATATATAATCCGTCTTACATGCAAGAAAGAATCTATAAAATAGATAAAGCATATGTTTTACTAAATTTGTGGAGGTAAAGATATGGGAAGAATATTTGAAACCGATGGAGTAAGGGGCGTCGCCAATACAGAACTAACCTGTGATTTGGCCTTCAAGCTTGGCAGGGCGGGTGCGTTTGTATTATCGGGCGAAAACGCTAAAATGCCCAGGATCCTTGTGGGCAAGGATACCCGGCGCTCAGGTGATATGCTGGAAAGCGCATTGGTGGCTGGTATCTGCTCCGCCGGTGCCCAGGCAATTCTTGCTGGTGTCATCCCCACCCCCGCAGTGGCTTGTCTTGTACGAAAATATGGCTGTGATGCAGGAGTTGTCATCTCGGCCTCTCACAATCCAGCCGAGTTTAACGGTATCAAGTTCTTCAACTCGGAGGGCTATAAACTGCTGGATGAGATTGAGGAAAGAATAGAACGTATAATACTGGACGATCCTGAGGAGATTCCCAACCCCGTTGGTGACCAGGTTGGTACAGTACATACAATAGAGTCGGCTGCTGAAGATTATGTGGATCATGCCATTCAAACCATTAAAACCGATTTATCAGGACTGAGGGTTGCTTTGGACTGTGCCAATGGAGCTTCCAGCATTACATCTCCCACAGCGATACGCAGACTGGGTGCCGAAGTGCTGGTCATCAGCAATCAGCCTGATGGTATGAATATAAACAGGGATTGCGGCTCAACACACCTGGACATGATTAGAAAGTTCACCGTGGAGAACCGATGCCATATTGGTCTGGCCTTTGATGGTGATGCGGACAGGGTTCTGGCCGTTGATGAGAAGGGGCGGCTGGTGGACGGCGACCATATAATGGCTATCATAGGGCTGGATCTTAAAAATAAGGGACTTTTAGCCCACAATACCATTGTGGCCACGGTCATGAGCAATATGGGCTTTGACGAAATGGCAAGGAATAATGGGCTTAATATTATAAAGGCTCCTGTGGGTGATCGCTATGTTCTGGAGAAGATGCTGGAGGGGGGCTTTGTCCTCGGAGGTGAGCAATCGGGGCATGTGATCATGACTGAGCATAACACTACCGGGGATGGACTTATTACAGCTCTCATGCTGCTCTCAGTTCTCAAGGACTCGGGTAAGAGTTTATCCGAGCTGAATTCAGTTATGAAGGACTACCCCCAGGTTCTCAGGAATGCCAGGGTCTGCAACAGCAAAAAATATAGCTACAGGGAAGATCCCATCATTGAAGAGCATTGCAGCCGGCTGGAGCAGGCCTTCCATGGCGAGGGTAGAGTACTTATCCGCCCATCGGGAACCGAACCGCTGGTAAGGGTCATGATTGAAGGAAAGGATCAGGATTACATAACTGAAAAGGCTGAGGAACTGGTAAGGATCATAGAGGAGCGTTTGGGATAAGCTTTATCGGAGGGTGTAGCAACACTTGAACATCAGGACGCAATATATGCTGACAAGTAAAAGGGGAACCGGATAAATACCGGTTCCCTATGTATAAGCCCCCTTTAATAGCTGGGATGGAAGGCGTTATTCAGGTTCTCTCTGTGCATATAGTGTTCTGTGTTTTTAAGTTCCGAGGAGGCCTCCCTGTCAAGCACCACGGTGATCCCGCCGCTAAATAGCTGGATTGCGGAGGCGGTGATCTGGGAGGTTACAGGCCCTTCAAGTGCCTTTGCAATCACGGTTGCTTTTTTCTTTCCATTGGCCATCATCAGAATGTTTCTGGCTTCCAGGATGGTTCCAACCCCCATGGTAATGGCATAGTGGGGCATTTGATCTCTGGCAATGCCGGCCTTTTTATAAAAACTCTCATAGTTGTCATCAAGGGTTTGCTTTGTCAGAGCCTCAACCCGTGTTCTGGATGCCAAAGATGATCCGGGTTCGTTAAAGGCCCAATGACCATCGCAGCCTATTCCCAACAACTGCAGGTCTATACCGCCAACCTTATTTATCTGCTCTTCGTATGCTCTGCAGAACTCATCCGGATCTTCAGCCATCCCGTCGGGAAGAAAAATGTTTTCCTTTTTAATATTTACATGCTTGAAAAACTCCTCATACATAAACCGGCCGTAGCTTTGGTCCATTTCATAGGGCATTGTCATATCCGGCCCAACGCCAAGATATTCGTCAAGATTAAAGGTTCTGACCCGGGAAAAATCCAGGCCTTCTTCCCTATGCATTCTTGCGAGTTCCCGGTATGCACCCACTGGTGTACTGCCGGTGGCCAGCCCCAAAACGCAATCGGGCTTTTCCCTGATCATGGAAGCGATCACTTCTGCTGCGTACTTGCTCATTTCTTCATATGTATCTCTGATAATGATATTCATGACTATGCTCCTTTGCCTGCAAGAGGTTCTTGCAATATAACTGCTAATACAATAATAAAAACTATTCTATACATATGTCAATCAGAACTTTCTGCATAATCAATTGGTTGAGTATTATTCTGAAAATAATTGTTTTATTCCTCCAATATGTGGTATTAATCAATTGGTCCCTACTGGGAGTTTTGTTTTTGCCCTCTTGTCTATATGAGGGCCTTTTTTTGCGCTGAATTCTGAGACGAAGGATCTGTATATTATCTGGGAAACAGTCATACTGTATAAGAGACAGACATGCCAGGGGGGTGCAGCATTGCCATCCTTCTTTACCAGTGTCGTACATAATTTCTTCGTTGCCTTCGGCGTCGTAATCGGAGCCAGTGTTTTTGCAGGAATCAGCGCTATTCTGACTAATCAGCCACCTCTTGAAGCCATGATGGACATTGCCGGTTCCATAAAAATATGGGCCATGGCCATTGCACTTGGTGACACCTTTTCCTCCTTCAAGGTTATTGAGAAGGGTATCTTCCAGGGCGAATTCCTGTCAATCATAAAGCAGGGCATTCATGTAGTCACAGCGCTGCTGGGCGCCAACGCAGCCTATGGTTATATCAGGCTCATCCAAAGGTTCGGTGCCTTATGGGGGGAATAAGGACAAAAAAGCCAGCGATAATCATTGGTTTCTATACCGGCGTCATAACCGGGGTTCTGATAGGCCTGGCGGTTATGACTACAATTGTCAGTTACCGCCTGGAAAACTTTCATAGGATGAATGCCTATCTGGAAAGTGTTATCACTGAGAAGAACGCACAGCTGGAGCAACTGGAGAAATCGGTAAACAAGGGCAAATACATTGTCAAATCAATTGATGTTGTGTTCCTGTGCGATTATGAAGGGGTTGACATCCTTCTGTTTGAAACCGAACTGAAGAAGAAATATAATGCGCTGCTCGGCAAGGAGGTCAAAACCCTTGACGCTGAAATGATAGCCGAGGTGGCAGACAAGCGTATCTTTCGTCTGGATAACGGCCAATATCAGCTCTTTGTCAAAAAACTCATCCTGGCAGAGAACCTTAAGATATGGGTTGAGATCCATCCCCTTGGATAAGTCCTCATGCCTTGGAGTCGAAATAGCGGGTCAGCTGCTCAGCCAGGCTTCGGATAAAGTTCTGGCCTGCACTGGATGAGGTGGATTGGGTGAAGGCTACCAGAATGAAGGGGCGCTTGCAATAGATGATGCCCGCATCGTTATATACTCCCAGATGTGAATTGGTACCGGTTTTGTGAGCGATTTCATAATCCCGGTTTACCCTTGAAACTCCTGCAGGAATGCGTGTGCTGTAGATATTGCCTATGAGAGCCTTGTTCAATGTTTCCATATAGATGTCGTTTTCCCGGTTGATATAGATGTTGTAGAGGATCAGCCCGGTATCGCGGGGTGTAATCCGGGCACAGCGCTTGACAGTGCCATACTTTTTCAGGTTGTTTTCCCTGCTGTAGCCTATCGCCCCCGACATCTCTCCATATATCCTGCTCTTATGTATTCCAAGGCGGTTCAGTACCTCATTGGATTTCTGGTTCCCTATGAGCCTCAGGGCGGCATTGGAATAATTGTTGTCGCTATAGCTTATCATGTCCCTGATCATTCTAAGCAGCTTGAACCTTCTGCCTGTAACAGAATCATAATAGACTTCATCCACGTTTAACTCACCCCGGCGCATCATATCGCAGAGGATGTATCCCTGAAAAAGCTTGATGACAGAGGCGCTGTTGAAGTAGCCTTCCTCCATGTTATCATAGGGATCGATCCGGGTGAGGTTTTCATTAACACCGCATGAATAGTTGTTTACAAGATCCAGGACAAATACACCATATACTGTTTTGATGCCCGAAGATCGCTCAGCCTGGTCTATGATCGCCAACACTTCGTTTTTAAACACTGTGTATTCCCAGATGCACATATCCGGAGAGGGGAAGCTGTCGGCAATGACTACCTGTTCCTCATCCTGGACTTCTTCCACAGACGTTTTGCCGTCATCATTTTGGGATGCTGGCGGATCATTCTCCTCCTGTTCTGAGGAGGATTCTTCCGGTAATGGCGACAACGCCCCGGCGACGGTTTTATCGGGCTGTTCCTCTGGTGCAGGGGATGCTGATTTATCCGACGGTGCCGGGTTTGCTTCCACATGAACCTGAGGGGTTGTTTCTGTGGTTTCCATAGTTGCTGGAACGGTATTCCAGGGAATGCCTGAACTTCCCGTTATGGGCAGAACAATTAGAGTTAGGAGGATGATGACAAGGATGATTCTCGATGGCATGAACGGTTAATGCTCCGGAGTTTTTGTCCACTAAATCAATATATGGGCATGGAACGATAATTATCCTGATTTGCCTGCTGCACATTGGTTGTACATGCTCAGAAATGGTGGTATCATTAAAGCTGATAAACCGCCGTGCTTAAAACGCTGAAAGATAAGGAATTACGTTGGTTAACAAAGGATGGAGCCGGTGAATTTCTTTACATTGCTTAAAGATGAATATGGTATAGGTCTGAATTCTCAGCAGCGTCAGGCTGCCGGTCATGTTGACGGTCCCGCCCTTGTGCTGGCCGGTCCCGGATCCGGGAAAACAACGGTTATCACTATAAGAACCTTAAGGCTGATCCTCTCGGAAGGGGTTATGCCTGAACGCATTCTCACCATGACCTTCAACAAGGCGGCACAGGTTGAAATGCAAACCCGTTTCAGAGATCTTTTTGGAAAAGAGGGCAGTAAAGCCCGATTCTCCACCTTTCACAGTTTTTGCTATGGAATTCTCCATGATTATGAAAAACGCCAGGGAAATCGATTCAGACTGATTGAAGGATCCGGGGATCCCCATGAGAGCAAGGCTGCTATTTTGAAAAGCATTTGGCGTGATATGAATCAGAGGCAGGCCGGCGACGATGAACTGGAAACCCTGATCAATGAGATCGGTCTGGTTAAAAACCGGATGGTGCCCGAAAAGGAGTTCGAGAGCCTTGGGCTTCAGACCCGGCGATTCACAGAACTGTTCAGGGCTTATGAGGAGTATAAAAGAGCCCGTGCCATGATAGATTTTGATGACATGCTGGTTCATGCCTGGACCATCTTGAACAGGTGCCCGGACATCCTTTCGCGGTATCGCAAAAGGTATGATTTTTATCAGGTGGATGAGGGCCAGGATCTGTCCAGGCTTCAGTGGGAAATCCTTAAGCTTATCATGCCGTGTGATGAGCCAAACGTCTTTGTTGTGGCCGATGATGATCAGAGTATCTATGGCTTTCGTGGTGCCGAGCCCGGGCAGATTCTGGGCATGAAGGAGCAGTATCCCGGTCTGAAGCTTTTTGTACTAGAGAATAATTACCGTTCATCCCGAAATATAGTGGAGATCAGTAGTAGTTTTATAAAGAGCAATAAAAAACGTTTTGACAAGAACCACAGCACCAAAAACGATTATCTTGTACCGCCCTTTATTATCAATGCTTCAGATGGAGGCGGGCAATTAAGATACATAACCGGCCGTATACAAGAACTATGGGAGCGTCATGAGAATATGAGCATTGCGGTGCTTTACCGGAACAACCTGTCTTCGGTATGCCTGGTGGATTGTTTTGAACGCATGGGTATCCCCTACAGGGTGAGACAGAGTAAGGTTCATTTCCATCAGCATTGGATGATACAGGACATAATGGCTTTTTTCCATTTTGCACTGGATCCTTATGACAGGGAGTCCTTTTTGAGGATCTGCTACAGGATGAACCGCTACATTTCAAAGGCAATGGTTCAGGAAGTGACAAGGGATGAAAACTCCACGGTTATGGACGCCATTATCGCAAGCCCCGGTCTGAACAAGTTTCAGCGAAGCAAGATGGTGGAACTGAAACACGAGTGGAAAAGGTTTTCGAAAATGTCGCCCGGAAAGGCCCTTAATTATATAGAGGATGAATTCATGTACTTTTCAGGGATCAGAACCCATTGCGAGAAAACAGGGCAATCCTTTGACCAGGTTTATACTATGTTTGGAATCCTGAAAACCCTGGCGGATGGGATTGGGAGCATACCTCTTTTTCTGGAGCATATGGAGAGGCTGGAGATGATTCTTGAATCGACTGCCATACCCTGCGGGGAGAATTATGTTACATTAACCACTCTTCATGCGGGAAAGGGTCTTGAATTCGATACAGTATTTATGGTGGATCTTGTGCAGGAGGAGATTCCCGGATCAAGGGCACTTAAACAGTTGGATAACGGCAGCGAAGAGCTGATGGAAGAGGAGAGGCGGCTTTTCTATGTGGGAATGACAAGAGCAAGGCATTATCTTTATATGATGTCCCCTCAACAAAACCATGGGACACAGGTAGCCCGCTCCACCTTTGTAAATGAGGTGGCAGCGCTTTTGAACCAGGAATCCATGGAAAAGATTCGAGAGGGAACGGTATTATATCATAAGAAATATGGGCGGGGGATTGTTGCTGGTATTTCTGATCCGGATACCAGGAATACCGTCATCAGAGTGGACTTCAGGGGAAAGACCAGAAGCCTGGATCTGGCCACATGTTTGAAGTATGGTATCATAACCGTGGACACATCAGCAAAGTGAGATATTGTAATTTTTTGTGTATTATCCCTGTCGTAAATGATGTATCATAGTGGACAGGATGGCGGCAATTAAGACAACCTTTTTTGGGTGGAAAGGTGGAAACTATGAAAAAGAGATGGCTGTATCTGTTATTTGTAACAGTGGCCATGCTGGCATTGAGTATTATTTCTATGGATGGCTCACTTCAGACCGCAGGTTTTTTTAATGGGTCCTACAGTCGGGACGTCCATATCGTCATAAACGAGGTCATGGCTGTTAATCATACCGGCATTACCGATGAGGATGGGGATAGAGGGGACTGGATTGAGCTCTACAATCCGGGAGTCATGCCTGTAAACCTGTCGGGTTACGGCTTGTCTGATAAGCAGGATATGCCCCATTTATGGGTCTTTCCCGATATAACAGTATTGCCCGGCGAATACTTGCTTGTATGGGCAGACGGGAAGGACAGGGTCTCCTATGCGGGACTTCATACAAATTTCAAAGTAAGTGCCGGCGAGGTTATCACTCTATCCAATCCATCAGGAACGCTTGTTGATTCCATTCATCTTAACAGAATCATTCCCAATATCTCATATGGCAGACTCCCTGATGGAACCGGATATTCATTCCTTGCTGAGGGTACTCCCGGCAGAAGTAATTCTGATACCATTTTGGATCCCACCCCATATTTTGCTCAGGTTTCACCTCCCGAGTTTTCCAGGGAAAGCGGTTTCTACGGCGAGGAATTCGAACTGGCTCTCAGCTGTGCTGATCCCGACGCAGTTATTCGTTATACCCTGGACGGGTCAGAACCTACCATCGACTCTCCTCTTTATGAGGAACCAATTGTTATCAGGTCGAGGGCGGGGGAACCAAACATTTATTCTTCAAAAACCGGGATTTCCCTTGATGACAGGCCGCCTTCTAAAGAAGTGTTCAAGGGCACAGTTGTAAGAGCAAGGGTATTTGAATCAGATTTAATAATGAGTGATACCGTAACCCACACCTATTTTGTTGAAGAGAACATGGCAGAGCGCTATAAGCTTCCCATTATCTCCCTTGTGACGAACCCGGAGAACCTGTTTGACTACTTCACGGGCATCTTTATGAAGGGCAAGGTAATGAGCGACTGGCTAAGCGAGAACCCTGGGACAGTAGTGGATGGCGGTACACCCGGCAACTACAACCAACGGGGTATAGAATGGGAAAGGGAAGCGACCATCACCTTCTTTGAACCTGATGGAACCGTGGGATTTACCCAGAATGTGGGAATTCGCACCTTCGGTGGATGGAGCCGATCATATCGGCATAAGCCTCTGCGTGTGGTAGCCCGCAAACGATATGACCAGTCCGGGACCATTGAATACCCTGTTTTCCCCGAACTGACCAAGAGAGGAAATCCCGAAGAACCCTTAACCTCTTTCAAACAGCTTCTGCTTAGAAGCTCGGGGAATGACTGGGAATACACCCTGTTCAGGGATGCCATGATGCAAAGCCTTGTTGCCGGATTAGGTGTGGATACTCAGAGCTACAAACCCTGTATCCTGTTTATCAACGGGGAATTCTGGGGGATTTACAATATCCGCGAAACTTTTGATGAATACTTTATCAACACTAATTACAACGTGGAATTTGATGATATAGTAATTTTAGAGGGTGTTTCCTATGAAGATGGGATGGGGCTGTATTACGGACAGGAAGGGGATGTGGAAAGCTTCCACAGCATCATCGATTTTGTAAGAACACACGATATGTCCATTCAGGAGAACTACGAATATGTTGTTGATCAGATAGATGTGGACAACTTTATTGTTTACCATGCGGCTCAGATTTATTATGCCAACACCGACTGGCCCGGGAACAATGTAAAGGTATGGAGGAAGCGCACCGAAAAGATAGAGCCGGATGCCCCTCCGGGACACGACGGACGCTGGCGGTGGCTGCTCTTTGATACCGACTTTGGTTTTGGATTATACGGTATACACTCCACGGTAAGCCATAGGACTCTGGAGTTTGCCACCACACCCAACGGCGAACCCTGGCCAAACCCCGACTGGTCTACCGTACTGCTTCGCTCCCTCTTGACCAATGATGAGTTTAAAGCAAAGTTTATAGCAAAATTTGTGGACCTTTTGAACAGCAGATTCCATGCCGATTATGTCACAAAGCGCATAGTGGAAATGCGTGATGTGATTGCGCCCGTCATGCAGGAGCATCTGGATCGCTGGATGATCAACAATGCGAGCATGGATGCATGGAAAGCACAGACCAATGCCCTGATTAGTTTCGGGTTGGACAGGGTGAGGTTTATAACCCGCGATCTTAGAGATTATTTCGGTCTGGAACGGTACAAGATCTCACTGGAGGCCTCAGATCCCTCAGGAGGCACGATCAAGCTGAATGATATGGATATAGACATTAAAGGCTCCAGGTGGAATGGAGTCATTATGGAGGATATTCCGGTAACCCTGGAGGCCGCTCCCGGGGCAGGATACAGATTCGCTGGCTGGGAAACCAATGTGGGCTACTTTGAAGATCCGGTTGTCACCCTGGTTCCCAAAACCTATCTGGAGATTCGTGCGGTTTTCGTAAGAGAATGATTACCTAGTGACACAAGGAAGGTGCGCCCCGCTATAATGACGCCTCTATATGTCATTGCGAAAAGGCCTTTCCTGTCTGTCATTGCGATGAGGCAAAGCCGACGA
>FZPS01000194.1_pt18 | contig 45459 bp, 41 predicted proteins | sample 1817821 | NCBI WGS metagenome assembly FZPS01 (sample SAMEA104158645, study PRJEB21678) | metagenome | place: Germany | collected 2015-04-21 | reverse complement strand
TGCGAGTCTTTGACAAAATTCGACCGTGAACTGTTTGAACTTCCAGTGTGACAGGACTTGGTTCTTGACCTGTAACGCCGTGGAATATATCGGCGCCAAGCCGTTAAGAGCGTGCTTGGAACGTTGTCATGGCCGACCTCGTTACGGCATGTCTTGGTGTGCGTGACTTGCTATTGCGGTTGACATGGCCTGTGCGTCATGCGGAAGCCGAGCTAGCAAGCCCCTTCTCGATAAGACGATTTATTGGATTTTACACGAATGGGCTTAACGGAGCACTTGTTTCTTGTGTTCATTCGTGCAACTATAACATAGAAAGATTATTAACTAAGAATCAGTATTGATATCCCTCTTCAAGGAACACCAAATGTATGACTGGAGGTAATCCAAATGACAAACGTTAATGAAGTCTACAAGTGTGATTTGTGCGGCAATATTGTCAGAGTAGTTCACGCTGGATTCATACTGCAATCTCCATGGATTGTGGAAGGCGTAGGGTACACGTCCAAGGAGCCTTGACTTATCTGGGGTAAGGTGCCCTATGACGAGTGAAATACCGACTGTGCTTTGGATTTCGGAGTAACACCTTCAGCGCCCAGTGTATAGTCTCCACGCTAGGGGCCTCCGCCAACCGGACGGAGGCCTCTTGCTTTTGTCTTCACAATTGAGCAATCTTGCCGGGTCATGGCATCTCATGGTAGAATCTGTCAGAAAAAGGCAGGAAGGAGGATTGGTGCTTGGATTTCAAAAGGCATTTTGTTGATTTGCCTGTTGCTTTGATTAGAGAAAAGAGGCTTCGTCCAGCAGATCTCCGATTATACATGCAAATAAGCCTTACGCCGGGTTGTTCCATTTCAGAGTTGAGTAGACTGACTGGATACGGACGTGGTGCTGTTAGGAGTCAATGCAACAGGCTTTCTAGTTGCGGCTGGGTTGTGATTGTTCAAGAGGGGATGCGGAAGGTAGTGTATCCTACCATGCCTCACGAGATACAAAATGAAGTTGCCGAACAATACAAGGAAACGATAAGATTTGCTTCCCGTGTAGGACAAACCCATATGTATGAATGGCTCAAGATTATGGTTGACGCATACCCGATTATGGTTGATGTGAGACCGCGGTTCCTGCAAAACCCGGAAACCAATGAATATATGGAATATGACTGCTTCTTACCAGCGCCTTTTAACAAGGCATGGGAATTTCATGGCCACCAGCACTTTGGCCCTACTCAGATGTTCCCAAACAAGGATGCCCTAAGAAAGCTTCAGACACGTGACCATGTGAAAGCTAGCCTCAGTCAGAAATATGGAATAGAACTGGTAGTCGTTACAGCGGAGGATCTGTCTTATGAGGGTATGTTGGCCAAAACCCCTGCTGACGTGCCTCGTAAGTATGTCGATCCTAGTGATCCTTATGTGCTGGCTTTAGAAAGTCTCTGCCAAGAATATGCCGCAGGCGTGCGAAGGATGATTGCAAGACAAGAAAGACAAGTCAGGAACCAGCAATGAAGTCTGCATTATCAAGGCCTCAGAACTGCAACAGTGACTGGATCCGGTACCAGGTTGTGCTAGTCGCTGGTCGGATCTGGTACCAGGTTGTGCGGATTCCCGGTCGGTCTTGGTACCAGCCCCGTCAGCACCTGGTCGGTTTTGGTACCAGGTTGCAGGCAAAGCTGGCTGGTTTTGGTACCACCTTTGGTCTGAAGGCGGTTGATTCTGATACCAGGTTGCGCAAGGAGTGGTTAATTTCAGTACCAGGTTACAGTAAAACCTCGCAGGTTATTGTATCGGTCCTGACACTGATCGAAGATAACAGCCTGGAATAAGCTTTACGTGCCCCGTGCTCTAAGATATCCTGAGTTCTGATGGCTGTAGCAGGATACACATACTTCTTGGAGGCTCGCAAATGAACAAGCAAACTTCGGAGAGGTCTTGGGTAAGCGGGGCAATCATCTTATCCTTTGGTTGGTTCTTGCTGTATGCAACCAGAACCACGCTATCTTCTGCACTCAAAGACATTGGGGAATTTTGGGCGCTTTCAGAAGGATTTCTAGGGTTTATTGCATCCTCGTTTTTCTTCTCATATGCGTTGTTGCAAATTCCCACAGGCATCTTAGCGGACAAGTATGGTGCCCGCAAGATGATAGTGATAGGATTTGCTACTAAGGCTGTAGGGCTTCTTCTAGGTGTTTTATCTACGAATCCTTACCAGTTCCTCTTGTCCAGGGTTCTAACAGGGGCGGGACAAGCCCACTATTTCGCATGCCAACAGGCAATCCTGTATTTCATACTGCCTCCCGATAAACGTGCCAGAGGCATTGCCATGACCTCTGCAGGAGCAGGGCTGGGAAGTGCAAGTGGTTTTCTCCTGGGCAAGTTTCTCGCTAGTTCCACACTTGGTTGGAAAATGCCCTTTGTGGTTCTTGCCATGTTTGCCGGAGCTTACAGTGTAATAGTGTTGCGAGGCGTACCTGAGCCCCCGTTTGGGGCTGCCAGGAGTTCGGAAAAGCCTTCCGGAAAGCCTTCCAACCCAAAGCCGGAGGTGCAAAGACCACATGCACAAAGTGCCCATGGTTCTGGCGCGGCAGGTCCGGTATCAAAACTTGGCCCTCGCTGGAGATTTCTCTTTTTCATGGCCGCGTGCCACTTCTTGACCATGTATAGTTTCAACATGATGCTTACTTGGCTCCCTTACTATTTTGAGACTGTGAGGGGGTTTGAGGGTGGGCTGGCAGCGGTTATTCCTGTGGTAATGCCTCTTGTTATGGCCCCTGCCGCCATTGTATGGGGAATAGCGGCGGACAAACACAAGAGCAGGGATTTCGTTCTTTGGATCTGTCTCCCTATTGCCGGAATTGCCGTGGCAATAATTCCTGCCATGGGTTCTCCGGTGTTACTTGTTCTTAGCCTAATGGTCTACGGTATGACTGGAAAGCTGGCATTCGATCCTGTATTGACTGCTACAGTTTCGGAAAATGCTCCCCGGCATGCCCATGGTCTGTTCTTGGCATCTTTTAACCTTGCGGCGAGTTTGGCAATGGTAGTTGCTCCTTCCGCAACCGGATTCATGGCTCAAAAATTCGGTGATTTCACCATTAGCTTCGTTATGGCGGGGGCGTTTCATCTCGTAGCGCTGCTGGCGTTTGTACAAGCCAAGCGGAGCATTGCCAAGCCGGACCCCTACGGTGAGCAAGTCGCAGGTATATCTTGATTGGATCACTCATTGTTGGGGTCCCTCAGCTTGTTTGAGGGACCTCTTGCCTTAATGGATCCATTTCCGTTTCACATTTCTGGTGCTGAAGACGAAAAGCACAAGACTGAATGCAACAAGTACAGCAAGGCTTATTCCTAATCGGATATGCCCTTGGTTATTGATGGCAGTCTTCAAAATATCCGCGCCATATGTGAGAGGCATTATGTAAGACAACGGCCGGATCCCCCTGGGCAAATCTTGAACTGGGATGAAGAGACCGCACAGAAACATCATCGGGAACCTGAAGAAGTTGGAAAAGGTCTGGGCTTCAAAGACCTCACTCACCGATACTGCGATGGCCAGGCCTAGGAATGTAGAGGTGACTGCTATGAGAACCACAGCCGCAAGTCCCAGCAGCCAATTTATGCCGGTTAGGTTTACCGCAAACGATGCAAACAACACCGGAACGAAAGCGTTTACAACCCCGAACAGAATAGCTCCCGTTGTTTTGGCCAGCATCAGTAGATTCAGGTCGATGGGCGCAAGCAGCAAACGGTCAAAAGAACGGTGTCTCCTTTCAAAGGTGATAGTCACAGCCAGCATGGAAGTGGTCCCGAACAATATGGACATCGCCATAACCCCAGGCAAAACACCCCGTATGTCAATCGCCGTTTGAGAACGCAGGAAAAACATGAGGGTCCAGGCCACAGGGAACACAATGCCCCAACTAATGTTGGGAGGTTTCAGGTAATAATTCTTCATGTCTTTCATCAGGATGTTCTTGAATGCGATCCACGATTTCATTTGTGTCCACCCTCGTTCTTCATCTCTTGAGCTTCTATGCCTGTCACTTTCACAAACACGTCTTCCAACGAAGGCCTTACTATTTTCGCTTCATACACGCTCAAGTTGTTGTTCTTGAAAACCTCAATAATAGGGATTAGGTCGATAGCTTCGGCAGAGTAGATCCTTATGGCTCGCTGGTCGATGATTTCAAATCTGTAGCCCGGGAATACTTGCCGCAACAGGCCCGGTAATTCAGAAATGTCCTCGGCAGCGGTGATTTGAACCGTGTTTTCTTCCTGCGCCGCCTTGAGAAGCTCATCTGTGTAGTCTGTTTTCACTATCTTGCCGTTAACGATAAAGGCAATCCGGTGGCACAACCGTTCAGCTTCTTCTATGTAATGGGTGGTCAAGAAAATGGTAGTGCCGTTCTTGTTGAGGTCAAGCAGGAGTTTTCTGATGTGCCTGGCGTTTTCAACGTCTATCCCCGTGGTTGGTTCATCCAGGAACAAAACTTCGGGATTGTGCATGATTCCTGCGGCAATTGTGAGCCTCCTTTTCATACCCCTTGAGTACGCGCCGAAGCGCCTGTGGGCGGCGCCTTTCAAGCCTACCAGTTCAAGCAAGTGCCACGCCCTTTGAGCTCGATTCGCCTTGTCCATGCCGTATAGCGCGCCGCAAAAACACAGGTTTTCCAGCCCGGTCATTTCCGGATAAAGATTGCTTTCGTCAGGCACGATTCCCATAAGCTCCTGGGCCTTCTTCATATGCTTGACGCAGTCTATCCCTGCCAGGGCTATGAAGCCTTTGGTTACCCTGGCCAGGCCGGTTAGCATGTTAATCGTGGTTGTCTTACCTGCTCCGTTAGGCCCCAGGAATCCAAAAATCTCACCTTTCTTAACAGTGAAACTTATGTCATTCACGGCGATAAAATCGCCATATTGCTTGGTAAGGTTCCTGGCTTCGATGATGTTCACTTACATCCCTCGATTCGCAACTCAGATGATGGTGCTCTTAAGCGTCGGCAAACATCAGTACTTGTGCGTTTTGCTTATGTGTTCTGTTGGAAGTTTATCACAAGCAAGAAACCGCGCCAAATCTCACGGAGATGCTGGATACCGCAGGCAGGGAGGGTGTCCGGGACCCGCATCAGCCAATAGTGGACTTGAACGCCCGGAAAAGCCAGCCGGAAAGGGAATGAGTAGATTCATGTGGAAAACTTCGTGAGACGATGAATCGGCTACATTTTACATTTCGATCTCTGTCAACCTAATCTCCGGTTACGAAGGGTGTGAAATCATGAAGGCTGGACCAGGTAGACCTGGTATTTTGAATGAGACTTCAGGTGATAACGATGCCAGGGCCCGTTACGCCCGTGAATTTGTGGCCGGGGCAACAGTGAAACAGTTGCAACAGGCAATGGCATCAGGCGAACTTACATCGAGGGAAATAGTTCAAGCATATATAGAACGTATTGGCATTTACGACAAGCAAGGACCGGCGCTGAATTCGGTCCTGGAGCTGAACCCTGAGGCGCTGTTTATAGCAGAGGCATTGGATGCTGAACTAGGCCGCAAGAGCCCAGGGTTTTTCAGGTTGGAAATGGACGACCCTCTGTACAGGGATGCTGTGCAAGTCGGCCGGGGGCCAAGAGGGCCCTTGCACGGCATACCTGTTTTGGTCAAAGACAATGTGGATACTGCTGACATGATGCACACCAGCGCAGGCTCAGTAGCTCTTGCCAATTCTTACGCACGTAAGGACTCGTTTGTGGCACGGAAACTGCGAGAGGCAGGAGCGATTATACTAGGGAAAGCTAATATGACTGAATGGGCCAACTTCATGGCAGAAAACATGCCTGGCGGTTACAGCTCTCGCGGTGGGCAGGTACTCAATCCCTACGGTCCCGGCGTTTACAGTCCAGGAGGCTCTAGTTCAGGATCGGCGGCTGCAGTGGCAGCGGGTTTCGCGCCTGTTTCAATAGGCACTGAAACATCAGGCTCTATTCTGAGCCCGGCCCACGCAAACTCGGTGGTCGGTATAAAACCCACTGTTGGTCTGGTGAGCCGTTCCGGGATAATACCGATTTCCCATGTTCAAGACACCCCAGGACCTTTCGGTACTACGGTTGAAGATGCAGCTATCCTGCTTGGTGCTTTGACGGGAATCGATGAAGAAGATCCGGCAACTTGGGCGAGTGAAGGCAGATCTTACAGTGATTACACCCAGTTTCTCGACAAAGACGGTTTGAAAAATGCCCGCATAGGTTTTGCAAAGGCTTCTTTGGAAAGAGTGGACGAAGAATCCCGTCCAATCATCGCTGCTGTGGAGGAAGTACTCAGGGATGCAGGAGCAGAGGTGATTGAGGTTCCTCCGCTGACCCCGGGACACTGGCGGGTCAGATGTCTGGTTTACGAGTTCAAACCTGCGATAAACAAATACCTATCACAGTTGTCTCCTAACGTCCCTGTCCACTCCCTCAAGGAACTGATAGAGTTCAATAACAGCCAGCCTGATAGGATGCTCAAGTACGGGCAAGCGGTGTTGCTCCGGTCAGAAGCCGCCAGCGGCACTCTCACTGAACCGGAATACATAGAAACGAGAGCCAAAGTGGACCGTACTTCCAGGAAGAGCATTGATTCCCTTCTCAAGGAACACAATCTAGATGCTCTGTTGTTCCCGCAAATCATGAACTCAGCTGTTTCTGCACAAGCAGGCTATCCTTCCATATGCGTGCCTATAGGATACACCAAGGAGGGCAAGCCTGTCGGGGTGACCTTCACTGCAAGCGCTTATTCTGAACCTGTGCTGATCAGATTGGCGTATGCTTTTGAGCAGATCACCAAGGCGCGGAAACCACCGGAATTGGAGTAGTCGGCTTAGTCTAGTGCCAGGTTTATATGGGAAGTAAGTGACGGGTTTAGGGACCAGGTTCGGTTTGGATGTGGTCGGATTTCGTCCTATGCACTGGCCCTCCAGCGGGAATGGAGGGCTTAGTGCAGCTTCGTCACAACAACTTAGTATTATAGGCGCCCCGTACCATAACGTATGCTTCTGTGTCTTTCCTTTTGAGGGTCACTCGTGTAGCTAACTGCTGATTGCAGTTGGGGCAGAATAAGGTTCCAGGTTTACCGGATAAATCGACAGAGCTTTGGATGATCCTTTCTACATACATCCTCAATAACCGGCCTTTGCCTACTTTCTGGTAAAGAGCGATATCGGTCTTGCAGTAACCGCAGCGGACGAGCATAGTATAACTACCTTTGATTTTCCGGCAATATGGGTTCTTGTATATCAACTGCTGCCCTCCAAGGATTTTCCGATAACTTAGGTTGATGACGCCCGTGTTTCCATCCATTCCGGAGACCACACCACTCAGACCATCCGCTAGAGTCATTATAGGAGAAATCAGGGCAACTAAGATAGCGGCCAACTTAGAATGACTGTTCGGTCCAGCAATGATAAGATCGTGAGGATTAGGTAGCGGTGTTCTTCCTGCTGTTGAGTGTGAAAGGAAGACCCAAGGCAAAGGGATACAAGGGACAGGTATAATGGATTAAGGATGTAACGAAAGATGTCCAGATTGACCAAATCTCCTCAGTTAAGGTTCATCTTGTGGTTAGCGTTGTGGTTATCAGCTATGGCTTGCCTGGCAGTATACGTATCCGCTGGTTCGCCAAAACTGCACCTGTCTTCCCAAAACGCCATCCAAGAACTCTCGGGTAGTGAAGACCAAGTTGTTTTTGACTATGAGACAGAGAGCCTGAGGATAGTTGCTGTTAGCGGAGAACACGGCGAGCCCAAGCTCTACGCGGTTAAGAAGTGGATGGGGTTTTGGGTCTTGGATTACCCGTCAAAGCGAAATATTCAAGGGATTACTTATGGCGGCGATGACGCTTATGTCTACTTCCTTGACGCAACGGGGAGTACGGTTTACCTCCAGATGCAGGGTGGAGATAAGATATACCCCTTGGAATCCCGATCGCTGCCGGCAGGTGATGCAGGCACAAACGGCAAATACGCAATATCCGTATTCCGGATTGGCGGCTATGCCGGTAAGCCCGGAAACTATCAACTCGTCATGCAAGACACATCAGGCAAAACGATCAATTCAAAGACTGATGAACTTGATTTTGACTCTATTGCACTGTTCTATGGCACCGGCGATGAAGACAGCCTGCTGTTAGAATATTTGCCTGGCGACATCAGCAGGCTCGACGACGACAGGGCCCGTTTGATCGATGTGTTCAAGCAAGCTATTTCCGGGAAAATCCCTACCGGACCGGTTGCTTTCGAAAGCACTAAGATGCCAGAGGTACAGAAGCACATCCATACATCCACGGCTCTGGGTACCTATTACAAAGTGGAAGGCAAGCACAAAATATACAGGTGGGATCACAAAGTAAACTATCATCTTGTAATGAACGGCGAGTACCAAGGTGTTTTGCTCCGGCACGAGACCAACTACATGAACCACAATCTTTTCGAAGACGGGCTAAGCGCTATTAGTTCCTCATACAAAGTAGAACCGGGTCGTGAGCTAGACGAGCTCTTACGCATCTTTCACCTGTTCTTTCCCCAGGGTTAACCGGACATCCGACTCTTAACCGGGGGGGTACAGGCCGGGCTGGCATGGCAGCCCGGCGTAACCTATGTTCTAAGTCTCTATTTGACTAGGATGATATGATTAGCACCATTAGCACCGCTCCACCGGATGGCTCCTCATCCAAGTCGTAATCATGTGGCCGGTACCGATTTTTGCTCGCAAGAAGATCTTCGCGAGCTTGTTCACAGGATGAAGGATTGGTTGCGGTTATGGAGAAAGTGCTTGACTAAGGATGGCAGTTTGAGGCGTTGAGGCGGTGTGGGCTCCGGCTCCATGCTTCTCGAACCTACAGCTGAGTCGTCTGAGACAGACAACAAAACAATGCTAACCGCGAATGAAAGGGTGGTGTGATCCTGTGGCCGGTTTGAACTTGCTCGAGGAGTTCTTGAAAGTCAAGTATCTGGGTAAATGGGATTGGAGCCCCGACGGCAGATTCATTGCATACATATGGGACAATGGGGGAGTATACGAGCTTTGGCTGGTGGAACCGGGGCAATCCGGGCCTGTCAAGACCTTGCTCCTGGAGACAGGGGTTTCAGATTTTGAATGGCTGCGTGGGACAGACAAACTGTTCGCCGTAACTAGGAACGGCTTGCAGCTGATATGTGTTGCTCCTGATATACGGTCCAAACCCATCTTTGTTACCCGTCGCAGGTTTTCCGGGCTATCGTGTTCGCCGGACGGCAGTGCGCTGTTCTTTGTCTTAGAAGGCAGGGGATACGTATATGATGTCAACCTTGGAAGCATTCGTGAATTGGATTTCCGGGACAAGATTGTGCCTGCTTATGGAGGGAAAATAGCCCAGTGGTCGCCTTCTGGCAAGAAGTTTGCGTTTTCGTTCAGGGATAGTGACACTTACAGGCAGATCGGCGTTGTAGATCTGGAAGGCAGGCTGCTTTGGAAATCACACAGTCCTGCATCCCTGTCGGATTTCTGTTGGTTTGATGAGGATAGCCTGTATTTCGCCAAACCTTTGGATTTCGGAACCTCAGCAGACTTGATGCTCCTTTCGTTGTCAGATGAAAAGCCCAAACCTAGATTGCTCATGCACCTTGAAGGAACAGGCAAAGGGCCGCTGATTTCAACCAGATCTCTGCCTTCACCCGACAAGTCGAAAGTGCTTTTCTTGCTGGAAAATGACGGGCGGGCCCATTACTACGTACTGGATAGGAACACCGAAGAACTGAAACAAGTTACGTTCGGCCAATGCGAAGATTTTGGAAACGCAGGGGATCAAGCTGTCTGGCTCAATGACTCATCAGGATTTCTGTATTCGTCTAATAAACAAGCGTTGGGGGAGAGGCACATATTCAAGCATTGCCTCAAGACCGGGACTGATACAAAAGTCATTGGCCTCGAGGGCACTAACTCCATGGCAAAACTGTCCAGCAAGGGCAAGATTTGCTTTGTCCACTGCGACCAATACCGCAACATGGACATTTGGGTTGCCAATCCAGACGGTCAAAACCCAGTCCAAGTTACTTTCTCCATGCCTGAAGCTTTGACTCCCGAGAAACAGTTCGTTTCTGAAGAAGTGTCTTTCGAAAGCGCCGGGGGATTAACCATATACGGCTACCTCATGAAACCGAAAAACATCGCCGAAGGTACGAAAATCCCAGCCCTGGTCTGGGTTCATGGCGGGCCGGTAAGGCAGATGCGCCCGGGCTGGCATCCCCTTCGAACATACGCGCTGTTCCATGGGCTCAATCAATACCTGGTTCACCGGGGATATGCTGTGCTTTCAGTGAATTTCCGCGGCGGCATAGGCTACGGGCGGGATTTTCGTAACGCATTGTTCCATAAGATGGGCGTCGATGATGTTGCTGATGTGGTAAACGCCGCCAAGTACTTGAAATCCCTGCCTTACGTTGATCCTGACAGGGTAGGGGTATGGGGGATAAGTTACGGAGGTTACATGACTTTGCACAGCCTCACCCAGTACCCTGACGTGTTCAAAGCCGGAGTGAATATCGCCGGGATTTGGGATTTTATCCAGTGGACCAAGTGGGCTGACGGGCATTACGGCAAGGGTGCCGGCTTGTTCAAGGCATACTTGGGCGGCGAACCGGAAGACTCCCCTAAACTGTATGCTCAAGCGTCTCCGGTTACTTTCGTAGACAACATGATCAGACCTTTGTTGAACTTGCATGGAACTGCAGATGCCAACGTGGATTTTGAGCAGCTTGACAGGATAGCTAAAGACTGTGTCGAGCACGGCAAGTGTCATGAAAATGTGTATTATCCAGGTGAAGCTCACACCTTCGCCAAGAAGGCCACGTGGCTTGATGCCATGCACAGGATTGAAAGGTTCCTGGATCAGCATCTCAAGAAGGCATAAGAGGGCAAAGGATACTTGAGGAGACTTGGGCAGCTATACATGTTGCAAGGGTAAGAGTCAAGGCGGTGAGAGCAAGGTATTGCGAGTTCCTGGAACTGCTGCATCTAGTGGGCGACATGAAGCATAAATAACCAAGGTGTTGGTCCCCGCACCTATCCTGCGGTTTGTTTGTAAGAGAGGTTAGGAGGCGTGTCATTTGCTCAACAAAGAACGGACAGATTTTGTGACAAGTCTCTGCCAGAGGATGGTCCGATGCCCGAGTTTGTCAGGACAGGAAGGTGAGCTTGCACAGCTGGTCCGGCAAACCATGGAGGCTTTGGATTACGACGAGATCGGCACAGACAGGTACGGGAACGCAATAGGTGCGATTCATTTGGACAGGCCAGGCAGGACGATTCTACTTGAAGGCCACATGGACCATGTGGAACCCGGCGATTTGTCTCAATGGACAGTTGACCCCTACGGGGGCACTATAAGAGACGGTAAGATCTACGGACGTGGGTCCTCTGATATGAAAGGCAGTCTGGCGGCTATGATTGCGGCAGCTGCCTACCTCAAAGCAGATAGGCAAAATGAGCTAAGCGGAAACATAATCGTGGCGGCTACTGTTCATGAAGAATGCTTTGAAGGGGCGGCCAGTCAGGAAATAGGAGAGAGCTACAAACCCGATTATGTTGTAATAGGCGAAGCTTCTTCTCTTGACCTCAAGCGGGGCCAGCGGGGCCGGGCAGAAGTGGTAATTGAGACTTACGGCAGGTCAACCCACTCGTCCAACCCGGAAAAGGGGATAAATGCTGTAAAGCAGATGATTAAGTTTCTGTCAAGGATTGAAGAACGGTACACACCGCCCCATGATGCAATCTTAGGGGACGGGATTTTGGAACTCACAGACATCATTTCCTCCCCATACCCCGGGGCCAGCATTGTGCCTGACAGGTGCAGGGTTACGTTTGACAGGAGGCTGCTTGTAGGGGAGACCCAAGAGGATGATGTTCTAGAGGTTTTCCGGGAAATCATCGAAGAATTGAGAAGTAGCGACCCTAGTTTCCAGGCTAGCGCTTTTATCTCCACTGGGGAAGCAGAATGCTACACAGGCGAAACCATCAAAGCACTGAGGTTTGCGCCCGGATGGTTGCTGGATGACGATCACCCATACGTAACAAAGGCTCTGGCTGCGCTTGAAAGAGTCGGGCTGTCGCCACGACTTTCACATTATGCGTTTTGCACAAACGGAAGCTATTACGCAGGCAAAGCGGGTATACCCACTATCGGCTTTGGCGCCTCTCATGAGCATCTTGCCCATGTGATTGATGAGTACGTGGAGATTGAACAGTTGATTTCGGCGTGTAAAGGCTACTACGCAATTTGCGAAGCGATTTTGGCTTGAGGCTTATGTGCCTATTGTCTTGTGAGTATTCCGGAGGTGAAGTAAATGGCTTTAGTGATAAAGAACGTAACGGTGTTCGACGGCACAGGCAAACCGCCATGGGGGCCTGCGAGTGTGTTCATAGAAGGTGATAAGATCGAAAATGTTGGGCCGTCTAATGAAGTGCCCGCACCGGAGAACCTTGAATCAGCCGGGAAGGTTATAGACGGTGCAGGAATGTTCTTGATGCCCGGAATTGTGGACTGTCACGTTCATATCACGGGCACCGGCAATCCTGACCGGTTGAAACAGATGAAGCAAGGTATCCCTTACACTGCCATACTTGCAACCATCAATGCGAAAAATACGTTGGAAGCGGGTATTACAGCCGTGCGCGATGCTGGTGCTGCATTCTTGATAGATGTAGGGCTCAAACGGGCCATCCAAGAAGGACTTGTTCCAGGCCCGAGACTCCAGGTGGCATGTAGAGGCTTGTCTATCACCGGAGGCCATGGGGATAGCCGCAACGGGTGGCCACCTGAAATCGAGTTCAAGGGGCGTTATGTTGTGGATAGCCCCGATGAGGCGAGGAGGGCAGCCCGGGAGCAGCTCAGGGACGGTGCAGACCATCTCAAACTTCATGCAACAGGCGGAGTCATGTCAGAAGGCGACGTTCCCACAGCCAGGGGCTTGACCATCGAGGAGATGCGGGCAGCTATCGAAGAAGCCCACAACGTAGGGAAGAAGACTATGGCTCATGCCCAAGGCTCAGTAGGAATTAAGAACGCGATTCTGGCCGGCATATCATCCATTGAACACGGGTTTTACCTGACAGATGAGATTATCGAGCTGATGCTTAAGCGTGATGTATTCCTTGTTCCCACGCTAAGTGCGGTACACCACATAGTTGAACAGGGCACAGAGGCAGGAATCCCGGAGTACGGTGTTTCCAAGGCAAGAGAAGCCCAAGAAGCCCATATCAAGAGTTTCTATAACGCATACAAGGCGGGAGTCAAAATCGCCATGGGCACTGATTCCGCAACTCCTTTTAACTACCACGGTAACAATGCTTTGGAGTTGGAGCTTATGGTCAATGCAGGTATGCAACCTATTGACGCACTGGTTGCGGCAACGAGCCGTGGCGCCGAACTGATGGGCTGGGGCGACAAGATGGGGCAGGTCAAACCTGACTTCTGGGCAGACCTGATTTTGGTCAGTGGCAACCCTGTTGAGGATGTAAGGGTGCTCCAGAATAAGCAGAACATCAAGGTGGTTCTAAAAGGCGGCGAAGTGGTAGTTGATAGGAGGAGATAGAGGCAAGGCTTCTATTCGTTAGTTGGTACTCATACTTGCCAGTTGGACCCCGTTGTCGAACACGTACCCAAGAGCTGAACGCGATGATCGCGCGGGGTCCGGCTTGCTTATGGACTCCTTGCTGTTTCTAGTGTATGTCTTGTCGAACTCCCGTAAGATATCTGGGTTATAAAACTTTTGTGTTGAACTGTTTGGATTGAGCGGATTGCATTTGCGGGAGTATTTGATATATCGTCGTCATTATCAAGTAACCATTTTGCTTTCACGAGGAGTTCCCAGGCATTGATGGCCAGAATTGTGAAGGATTCTGCCCGGTATCTGAAAGTCGGTTTGTTGTATACTTCAAGGGCAGATACCATGGCCGCGATCGCACGTTCAAGAAGGTTTTCCCGATGAGTCATTGTCTATGGCCCCCCCTAGAGTTTTTCACCGTGAATAGCCGACACTCGTGTGTTTGTTAACCCCGCAGAAGTTGTTGTCTTGTAGTTGGCTTGCGCGAAAACGTTCAAATATCTGTCACTTTCGCTCTTGGACTTTACCCGATGGTTGCGGGACGTCAGTGGATTATTACTCGGATCTCTAGGCACTCATTACTCATCCAAATGAAAAATATCCGTTTGCCGGGTTCATTCGACAAGGTCCTCTTTTTCGCTTCAAATGTTTACAAAGGAGGATTTCCAAACTAAGCGAACTCTTGCAGGCAGCCCATAGCCAAACGGTACAACAGACAAATCCAGGATACTCCTCTGCCAAACGATCAAAGATTCGGCGGGCCGTTTAGCGCTGTTTCTTTTGAAAAAGCTTGTCCTCTTCGAACCAGCATCAATGTCTTTCTTGTAAGGATCCAGTTTGGAACGGCGAGCTTTTTGTACCTTAGGCATTAGGTTAAGGTCGTCTTGACATATGTACTCTCTCACGGTCTTCACATCAAAGTCAGGAGCAGCCTCCGATCTCTCCCCTCATAGTTACGTTCAACTACAAGGGTAAGGTGGTCTGGGGACGCGTTGCAATGACCCTTTGCAGCAACAAGGAATTTACTCTGCAACTTCAGCTAATCCTATCCTGTAATTTCCTCCATATTAATTCTGCAACAAATATTCATGCAGGTAGGACACGTTCGGGAGGAGTGAGATCTGGCTTCTCCCTCATGTTCACTTGAGAGTATCATCCGAACAGTGGATCTTGGAGAAAAGCTGTTGTACGATACTGCAAGAGGTCTCTGTCAATTCCGCCATACAACAATGGAACGTTAGTTCACAGTGTCTCAAGAAAAGACACTGCTCGCCATGGAAAATCCTTATACAACTTGGCTTCAGGATTACCACAGAATCTTCCATGGGACCATCTGATTTCTGCATGAAATTTGTAACTTCTGTCTTGCCTCGTAGAGTTTTCCCGTATAGTTAGTATGAAATCAACAACACTCTGTTTCTTGCTGAGATTGGGAGTTGCAACAAGACTTACAAATTGATGGTGCTGCTTCCATTCAGTAATGCTTGGTATTACTTGGGAAAGTGGCCCATCCCAATCCAAACTTACCAATAGATAGGGCGATGAATCGAGTCTAAAGAAGATCTTAATTATGCTATCGACCAGTGCACTTCGGCTTGCTGAGCAAAAAGCCCTTTCAAAATTGGTGTTGAACATGTTACTAGATATTTCAGCCACCTTATGACACATTTCCAAATATTTGTGGGAAAATGATTCTTGGGTTTCACGAGAAGAGTTGGCTATATGGTCACGTAGTATTTGTCTATGTGTCGAGGTTGCACTTCCCTCGAATGTCTCTACATCGTCCGGTAAGGAGGGAAGGTACCTTGAAGCAATCTTATATAAGTCGTTCAGTTCCTTAGGAACAAGTTTCAAGAACCAGTTTTCTGAGTGAGCGGCCATGAGTTGGCCTGAAGGAATCTGCTCAAATAGATTGGTAGGTGACAAATTGTATATAACATTACTTTTCCCTTTAACGCTCACTGATGTCCCTGCGACAACAAGGTCTTTAGAGGCGGAAACAGTACTAGATTGCCTGAGCCCACCAGTCCAACTTACATTGCTCACCGAGTTAAATGGCTCATAGTTTGCCCTCAAATGCTTACCTTGAGCCCACAAAGATGAATACAAGGAATGGTTAGATGGGGAAACATATTCTCGTTGAACATCGATCAACGTCTTTTCATCAACAGTGTTGTTGAAAAGGAAAGGCAATTCGTCTGAGAGAATACTCAAGACATCATGCTCTAGAATCCCGCAAGCGACAGACAGCTCGGTTGTCTTTGTCTTTATGGTTGCCATCTAATCGACTCCTCGTAGTCTTTCAAGACTCTTGTCACAGTATTCCTTAACGATGTCGTATCCTACATAATGCCTCTTTAGTTTCTTGGCGGCTACACACGTTGTGCCCGAGCCAACGAAAGGATCAAGCACTATATCATTAACATATGAAAACAACTTGATAACCCTCGAAGCAAGTTCTACAGAGAATGGTGCTGGATGTCCAACCCTCTTAGCTGACTCTGGAGCCACTTGCCATATGGAAAGGGTAGACTCCATGAATTCCTCTCTTGATATATCGGATTCACCTCTATCGGGTCTAGAAAAGCTATCCTTAACGAAAACAAGAAGATACTCATGGAGGTCTCTAAGTCTTGGAGATCTCGCCGACATCCAGCTTCCCCAAGCGCATGAGCCACCTGCTCCTTTAGCTTTTTGCCAAATAATCTCTCCCGCAGGAAGAAATCCTAAGTGCGTGTGAATCATGTAGAAGTAAGCATGTAAAGGGATATATGGCTTTCTACCAAGATTTGCAATGTTGATAATGTACCTTCCGCCTGGTACTAAGGTCCTATAAACCTCGGCTCCTACGTTCATGATGAGTTCCAAGTATTTTATTAGGTCCATGTCGTTGTCATACGTTTTCCCAACATTGTATGGAGGCGAAGTAAACGCGAGATGTATGCTATTGTCTGGTACATGAAACATGTCTTCAGAAGTGTGACAGTAGACTTGATCATACCAGATATCATTGGCTGATCTTGCAGGCATTTTTCTTGATCTCAATTTATCCGAATTCGTAGAAAGCATTTTCCCAACATGGCTCAGAGATGGAATTCCAGCATTAAACATATTTCTACTGTAAAAGTCCGATGAATCGTGTCCTTCTCGCTTCGATACCCCAAAAGACGATGTCTTAGTTGACATTTTGACCTCCTTTTCCACTTTAGCGCCCGTTAGATATCTTCAATTTCGGTTGACAGATTTCCTCCAAAACATTGTACATGTACACTCTAACTACTGCACCCTAGCCCTATTTTTCATTAAGAAAATGAGGTACCAAGAAGAGAATCTGCAAGGCATTTTCGAGGTAGCGGCAAAATACCAGATTCCCTGAGTCTGATCGCGGGTTTGCTGCTATTCCAACCGGCAATCTTGGTGTGGTCGGCGATGCCATTGCGATGCTGACGCCCAAGGTTGGAGGATTATCGCAATAATCAGCGCAATTGCCGTACTCATAGTTCTCTCGGTTATCGGCGGCATTCCGGCTCTAGAGAAGCGGTAGAGATACAATAACCGTCATTAGGCCCCTGATCTTAAGGTTGATAGCCATTTATTCGGATACGCCAATGGGAAGGCCATATCTGAAGATGTGTGCTTAGACCATAATGTGCATTAGGGTTGAGCTTACCCACAAACGGCACAAATGCTAGAACCGATGAAGAGAACAGCCCAATCCATAACCTTACCTTGTAAGTTGATTAGGCAGCGAAGCGACACTACGACAGTGAGGTTTCGCCCTTCTTAGTAGATCTTGCCAAGAAATATGCCGACAAGGAAAGGTATGATGGTCCTTGCAGTTACGACCACATATGTTACCCACGGTAGGGGGAGCAGCGATTGCAGAAAGCCCTGATCATATAAAATGGTCGGGCTGACAGGATTTGAACCTGCGACCTCTTGAACCCCATTCAAGCGCGCTCCCAAACTGCGCCACAGCCCGACACACAACGCACGTACTATTGTAACCTTTTGATTCGGATTTGTCTATAACCTGTGGTATTGTGTGCTACCGGCCAGTGATATTGTCACCCTGTAAGCGGACAGAGAAAATGTCACCATTAACCAGGGCCGGTCGATGTCCGTTACCTTATCCATTAGATTGGTTCACAACATGCACTGATCTCTTGAGTCTTCACGTGTTTTCTCCATGGCGTACTGGATGCACCAATTACGCTGGTTTTCGGGATGATGCCCGTCAAAACGGTGCACCACGTGCACCGTTTTCTAGGTTTCGTCGACCTATGATAACTGAAATGGTGCACCGCATGCACCATTCTTCCGGTTTTCAGGCCTCATTCGTCCAAAATGGTGTACTGGATGCACCAATTACTCTGGTTTTCGGGTTGCTTCCCGCTAAAATGGTGCACCACATGCACCAATCTTTCTGTTTTTTGTCCCCTGGAGGGCTGAAATGGCGCACTACGTGCGCCATTATTCCCGGTTTTGCGTAGGATGCTGCCCAGAATGGTGCACCACGTGCACCAATTACTCTGCTTTTCGGGTTGCTTCCTGCCAAAACGGTGCACCGCATGCACCATTTTTCCGGTTTTCACGCATCATTCCGTCCACAATGGTGTACTGGATGCACCAATTACTCTGGTTTTCGGGTTGCTTCCTGCCAAAACGGTGCACCGCATGCACCATTTTTCCGGTTTTCACGCATCATTCCGTCCAAAATGGTGTACTGGATGCACCAATTACTCTGGTTTTCGGGTTGCTTCCCGCTAAAACGGTGCACCACATGCACCAATCTTTCTGTTTTTCGTCCTCTGGAGGGCTGAAATGGTGCACTACGTGCACCATTATTCCCGGTTTTGCGCAGGATGCCGCCCAAAATGGTGCACTGGATGCACCATTTGCTCTGGTTTTCGGGAGGCTGCTAGTCAAAATGGTGCACCACATGCACCATCTTTCCGGTTTTCAGGCCTCATTCCGTCCAAAATGGTGCACTGGATGCACCAATTACTCTGGTTTTCGGGATGCTTCCCGCTAGAATGGTGCACCACGTGCACCAATTGCTCTGCCTTTCGGGATGCTTCCCGCCAAAACGGTGCACCACATGCACCAGTGTCTGGGTTTCGCCGACCAATGACGACCAAGATGGCACCCTACGTGTACCAATTTCGCGGTTTTTCGGTTGTCCGATGGGTAAAGCGCAAGTTGATGTTCTAAAGGTGGCAAACTCACTGTCCGTTGACATACCCTGTGCCATTGATGCTACCTGGCGGGATGAAAGAAAAGGGTGTCGGGCCCTGGTGCTTGGCGATATAGCCCGAACACTCGAACACCCAAACACTCAAACACCCAACACTTAAGTACACCATATATAACGCTGTCAGAGACATGTCCCTTCGCTAGCACAAGGTAATTGTCTGCTCTGAATCACCACGTAAAATCCCTGTCAAGAGGGAAGACCGGGCGCCTGATATGCTTAAACGTGAAACGGTCCAGGTTAGGGCTGGCCAGGCCCGGCCCGTCAACCTCTATGATTTCTTCGGCAATAGGCTCGTAAGATGCCCTGTAGTGAACTGCCGACTTGAGCACAACTATCTTCTTATGACGAGGTTCAATGCCTACCGACCGGGCAACTTCGGGGTCAACTGGCTGGAACCTTCTTTCGTTGACGATGATGTCCACACCGCCGCAACGTATGACCGCTGTGCGCCCCATGGAAGACTTAACCCCTGTTGACATGGGTCCACGATGGACAAACTCGCCGTCAGACAACAACTTCACGGTACCCACAACCCGCACAGGTGCGCCGTGGTTGTCGTCGAACTTACCTCCTATCATGGCGTCAAATTTTCCGCCAATACCGACTCTAGAAGCTTCTTCTACCGCTTCTCTGTCTGGAATCGTGATCACCACTACATCCTGGGCGTCTTGCCTAATCAGTTCCCTCAAGACCTCGGTACCGTCACCTGACGCCCCGCCACCTGTATTGTCAGCTACATCGGCAAGAACCACAGGGCCTCTGGGCGCTTCCATGGCGTACCTAACTGCTTCTGCCGGGGGTTTCATATTTGCTACAAACTGGTGTCGGATCTCCCAGGCTTTGCGGGCAAGGCCGGCAGCTATCTCTTGAGCCCGCTTCAGATCGCCATCGGTGGTCGCCAAGAACGCAAGCCCGGCATCGTGTATGTCTGAATACACAAAGCCCCCGTATACACTCACGTTTATCACGCCGGGTTCTTCTTCATACTCGAAAGCCAGGCTCATGAGTTCTTTGATAGGGCCCCATCCGGTGCGTGCCGGTACAACTGCAGGTGCAATCGGTGGCCTTATCACGTAACTTACAGGCTTAATCTCTTTCTTGAGGATTCTGGCCACGAACTCGCCTGCCTCAAGCGCCCTTTCATAACCGTCTACATGGGGATAAGTGTTGTAGCCGAACAACCCGTCGGCAAGCCTTACCATGTCATCGGTCAAGTTAGCATGAAAGTCCAAAGTAGCAGCTACCGGAACGTTTGGTCCTACCAGATCCCTGACGCTCCCTAGGATATCACCTTCGGCATCCGGTATGCCTTCTACGACCATGGCTCCGTGCAAAGCCAGTAGCACGCCGTCGATCTCCCCGTATGTGGAAATGGCGTCCTTGATGCCATCCAAGAGGCCATTCTTTAAGGTGAAATATGCGTCCTGTTCTACTATCCCCGACGGGGTTGCTGAAGCGAAAATCGTAGGGAAAACCTCAGAGTTGGTTTCTTCACAGAAGTCGAGAAATCCGCCGATGGGGGTTCGGGTGCCTTTGAAATGGCGGATCATTTCTTCGCCTTCCGCGTACCCTCGTTCTTTGAAGTGACTGAGCTCCGTCTTTATGGGGCTAAAGCAGTTAGTTTCATGGCTAATACCACCGATTACGAACTTCCAGCTCATTGTGCAAGGCTCCTCTCGTGATAAGTTGTGTGCCTCATCAGTTACCATCATCCAGTAATCAAGTCCTTTAGCTGCCTCGGGTAATAGGTCAAGAACTCGATGCCTGTTTTGGTAACGACAACGGTGTCTGAGTGCCGGAACCCGCCCAATCCTGGGACGTACAGGCCGGGCTCTACAGTAAACACCATTCCTGGCTCAATCACAGTGTGATCGCCTATATCGAAGAAAGGAGCTTCGTGTCCCAAGAGTCCTATTGCGTGACCTGTGTGATGCCTCCAGTACTCCCATAGATTATGCTTTTCGAAGTAGTCCATGACCACCTTATCAACATCCGAGCATTTACGGCCAGGCCTTATCGCTTCGAAAGCGATATCCTGGAGTGCGAGCATGTGGTCGAAGAATTTACGCTGCTCAATACTCACTTCCTGGACGAACATGGTCCGCTCCAGTTCGCTTACATACCCAGCCACAGTAGCACCTGCTCCTGTGACCAGAACGTCACCCTTCTTCAATACGGCATTGATGGTGATGGCATGGGGAAGGGCTGCATTGGGCCCTATCTGGCCTCGGAAACCCGCGCTTGCCCCCGCTCGCCCGGCTGATGACGGGTTGTAGGACTGGCCCAGGGTCTTAATCATCATGGTGGTGGCCTCGAGGGATGCCCTCATGGATATCTCGTTCTCGGTCCTTCCTGGCAACGAGTACTCCTGCAAGAGCGCATGGGCTAGGTTCCCCCAGCGGGCGCTCTCCCTAATAAGAGCGATCTCCTCTTCGGACTTTATCACGCGAAGTTGCTCGATCAAATCCCTCATCACGGTGATGTTAGTTTCAGGCAGGACCTCCGAGAGCCTGGGCCCCCTGTACCCTTGAGACGATGCGTAGCCGTCAGCGTCAGCCCCAAGTTTCGCCTTGGCGTATCCCATATCTGTGAGCTTTTCGGCTAGGACGTTCATGGGGTGTTTTTCCGACGGGTACTCCATGTAGTACACCACAGCATCTACCTGGGGGCTTTCCTGAGCATGTTCTACCTCCAGACGCGGCACGAACATGGTCCTCTTGCCGTCTAGCCCGAGAATGAGGCACATGGGTCTCTCAGTGGGAATGAACGTGAAACCCGAAAGGTAAAACACGCTTGTGGGGTTCCAGAAGATGAACGCATCGAAACCATTTTGCTCCATCACAGCCTGAACCGTCGAAACCCTTCTCTTGTACTCGCTTGCAGAGCATCCAAGTTGCAGCATGGACAGACCCTCCTAAAATGTATGCAGATTGCGCCTAGCCCCTGGTTGAGGCGACTAAGTCCTGATCCGGACATGAGCTGCGAGCCTGTTAGTAGATTGAGAAGTTTGAATGCTGCTAGTTCCAGGACCTTCATTCATATACTACGGCGCCTTCGGGCCTACCTCCTATTGCGGTTCAGCCGTGAGAATTTGTTTTGCGTGCCAGTAGAAAGCTCGATTATCATGCATGCCTTTATCATGCAACATTCAAGAACCTTCTCCAGGGTAACAAAACCCGGAAGTGTGCAAAAACCTGACATACCTTGAAGGAATTACCAAATTTCGGAAGAATTATGACTTCCTGTCGCAGCTCTTGGCCAAGTAGTGCTTTAGTTGACTTCCTCAAAAAAGGAGGTGCAGTTGATGCGTCGCGAAGTTCCGGTTATCATAACCTTCGTTGTTGGCGTGATCATGCTTCTCAGCAACTTCATCCATATACCGCTTGGAGACTATTCCCTCGCCAAATTGGCTCAAGAAATGGGTACCTGGGTGATCATTATTTCGGCTTTTGCGGTAGGACTAGCTTCCGCGAACCTGATACGGGTTCACGTACGAAACCTTTCTGGCGCCGGCAAGCGGTTCAATAGCGCGCTATTGCTCGGTGCTTTGTTTGTCTGGGCGCTCGTCGGCATAATCCAGTTCCATTCTTCTGATTCTGTGTCTTGGACAAACCCTTAACCAGAACATGTACGAAAATGTGATTTCGCCTCATAGTGCCGCCATGTTCGCTCTCATCGCCTTCTACTTGGGGTCGGCTGCGTGTCGTGTATTCTGGGTGCGGAACATAGATGCAACCATTCTTCTGATTGCCTGCGTGCTAATGATGCTCGGGCAAGCTCCGATAGGAGCCCTTCTCTGGAGCAGGTTCCCTGGCTTGGCCGAATGGTTATTGGAAGTACCCAATAACATCGGGCAACGGGCCATCATGATGGGGGCTGCCATTGGTGCCTTTGCCACGTCTTTCCGCATTCTGTTTGGAATTGAACGTAGTCATTTCGGGGCCGATTAGTGGACGGGATAAGAGGAAGGAGGTGTCTTAGTGTGGAAAAACTAGTGGATGTCGACCGGCGCATAATATACTTGACGATTCTGGTACTGGTTTCTTTGCCGCTACTTAAGCCGTTGGGTATTCCTCTTGAAATCAACAAAGGGACACTGGACGTTTTTAAGCAATTAGATGCCGTACCAGCGGGCGAACGCGTGCTTTTCTCCATCAACTACGATCCGACCTCGGCGCCGGATATCGCTCCTCAGGCAAAAGTGATGCTGGACCACCTTATGTCTAAAGACGTAAAGGTGGCTCTGGTTTGTTTTTCTGCGGCAGGCCCGGCCATAATAGAGGGCCTCATCGCCCCGCATCTAGAAGCCGGAAAAGTGTACGGTGAAGACCTTGCCAACCTTGGCTTCATCGCTGGCGCTGAGACGGCTATCCGCAACTTCGGCCGGGACGTGATTGGCACAGCCAAGGCTGACTATCACGGTAACGACTTGAGAAACATGCCCATTATGCAAGGCATTAGTGACGTCCGCGACTTTGAACTGGTATTCGTCTTCCACGGTTATAACCCGGGAGTGCAGGAATGGGTACGCCAGGTGCAAGGACCGTTGGGCATCCGTCTCCTGGCGGGTGTGGTCTCAGTGAGTGTGCCTGAGGTTATGCCGTTCTACACCTCAGGCCAGCTTTCAGGTCTTACTCAGGGATTGCGCGGCGCGATATTCACGGCTTTAGGGCTTGTTGCGGGAACAAAACGCACAGGCCCGTTCTTAATTGTCGGGCTTGTTGCGGCAACAAAACGTTAGGCCCGCTGAAAAAACCGCTTCTCGAAGAAGGAATTTCAGGTTTGCCAGCGAATCAATATTCTGTTCAATCTACAGAAATACGATCATGTGTTCAGCGGTTACGGAACAAGCGACCTGATATGAAGCTGGGAATCAAGCAGAGGCTATTGCCTTAGACGAGGAGATAATCATGGAAAACCAGGAGCTTCCGACTATCGTTCGCAAATCCTCGCTGTATGGTCATTGTACCGGTCATGCAAACGCTCCAGAAAGACCTAATCCCTTGTCCGGTTACTGCCATTGTGGAGGTACTTGTGAAGGCATTCATTTTCACTTGGCTGTTTCCAGGACTTGGAGTAGCGGGTACATGTTTTCCCGACTTGTTTGGTTCTCAGGCATAAGGTGTTGAGGCTTTCATCAGACCCGTCGCAGTAGTAAGACGGAACAACAGAATATCGCAAGAATATCGCACAAACACAGCATAGACGCAGCAAACGACGCAGCAAAGCAGATTTAACCTATACAGCAAATTTACACAGCAGCCATGTAGTAATTAACGGAACCACATTTGCACCAGATCGACGTATCTTGTTTGGACTGGGACACAGTACCGGCGGTAATCTGAACTGTCCTAGCTGAAATCCGGCAATCCTGCATGAACACCCAAGAAGGGGGGAGCAGTCAAGACTACGGGTTGAAGCATTCTAAGCGAGCAAAGGTATCCCATAAAGGCATCTCATAAGAGATAGCAGGGAAAAAGATGCAAGACATTTCAGAACTAATGCTTGAGAACATGTACTCCAAACTGAAGGAGGAATGACAGAGTGTTCAAGGTAGAGACCTCTCTAACGCTGGTAGTGTTACTCGGCCTAATATCTGTGACCGTCTACCTCATCAACAAAGGGAAGAAAGGCTACCTCCCGTATGTCCGCCCCATCGCTGCTATCGAAGCTCTAGAAGAAGCTGTGGGAAGAGCAGCTGAAATGGGAAGGCCTGTTCACTTCGCCCCGGGCTCAGGAGAACTCGATTCTGAATATGCTTCCCAGACTATCGCGGGACTCCAGATTCTGGCGCATATTGCCCGGCTAACCGCAAGGTACGATGTGGAACTCATTGTCACCCTTTGGAAATCGGTTAGTGTGCCCATCTGCCAGGAAGTTGTAAGGCAGTCCTACATCGAGGAAGGCAGGATAGATGCATATTCTCCGGAGACTGTAAGGTTCTTGTCAGATGACCAGATGGCTTACACTGCAAACGCCATGGGACTTATTCAGCAGCGCGAAGTAGCGTCTAACATCTTGATCGGGCCCTTCTACATGGAGTCGTTGATGCTTGCTGAAGCGGCTTTCCAAGTAGGTTCCATCCAGATCGCAGGTACCGCCAGGATGTACCAGTTGCCCTTTTTTGTGGCTGCGTGCGACTACTGCTTGCTTGGCGAAGAAATGTATGCTGCAGGATCGTACATTGGCAGGGATGCCATACGCCTGAACAGCATAAAGGCGATCGACTGGGCCAAGATAGCGTTTCTCGCAGTGATCATAGTAGGAGCGCTCTTGGAAACTGCAGGCGTGAGCGTCATCGGTGACTTCATAAGGACTTACGGCAACTAAGGACAGGAGGGACGAGCATGAGAAACAAGATTCCGTCATTCATAGTGAGTTTTGTCGGAATAGTTCTAATAGCAGAGTACTTCATTGATGCCCCGTTTCTGTCCACACTAGCTTCAGAGCTGAAGAACTGGGGTGTTATTCTCGGTGCTGCTGCCATAGTTCTCGGTATCGTAAACATCGTGGTTGTAAATATGAGGGCTGTGCGGAACAAGAAGGCAGATGCAGCCTCAACCAGTTTGCTGTTCATTGCCCTAATTGTGTTTGGTGCGCTGGGTGTGTTCGCCGGCACAGAGCACCCCCTATACCAGAAGATGTACACCAACATGTACATCCCCATGGCGACCACCATCTTCAGCATGAAAATCTTCTATATGCTCAGCGCTGCGTATAGAAGTTTCGTGGCAAAGCGTGGAGAGGCAGCCGTTATGCTTGGGATCTCGTTGATAACCCTTATTACCATCGTGCCCATTGGAGAGCAGATTTTCCCGGTTGCTCCTGTGATTCTCGACTGGCTTCAGAACGTGCCCAATGTGGCGGGCCAACGTGGAATCTTGCTTGGGGCCGCTCTCGGCTCGTTTGCAACTGCTTTGAGGACTATCTTAGGCTATGAACGCAGCAACGTGGGCCTGTAAGGAGGATTGCCGGTATGATTTATGACAAACTTCGCGACATAGATCGTTCTTGGCTATACGCAGGGTTTCTCCTGGTAACCCTGTTCCCGTTGGTTTTCCCTATACCGCTGCCGGTCACGGTTACGGATACCACACAACAGGTGTATGACGTAGTGGACGCTCTCAAACCCGGCGATGCGGTTCTGCTTTCAGTGGAATTTGCTGCTGACATGTCAGCCGAGCTTTATCCTGGGCTTGAAGCGGTATACAAACATATTGTGAGCAAGCCAGGGGTAAAAGTGGTGATGATCGCGACTTCTGCCGACGGCCCGATGTTTGTGCAGAGACTGCTGGATACCATTGATGCCGGTGACAAACAGTACGGCACAGATCTTGTAAACCTCGGATTCTTGCCAGGCGGCGAAAGCGCAATTGCTGCCTTTTGTCAGGACGTACACAAGACTTTCCCCAGGGATTATTATGGGACTGACATAAAATCCCTGCCGGCAATGGAAAACCTGAAGAGCGCCACTGATTTTGCACTGATAATCAACGACTCGTCAGGCGGACTTGGCCCAGTGGGTTGGATCCGCCAAGCTCATACCAACTATGGCACAACTGTAGCTACGATATTGGGCCAGGACATGGCATTGTCTGCCCTGCCATACATCAACTCTAAACAGCTGTCTGGATTGGTGGCAGGCCTGAGGGGCGCTGCCGAATATGAGAAACTCCTGGACATTGTCGGGAGCGGTACTGCGGGTATGGGTGCCCAATCGTTTGCAGCCGTGTACTTCCTTGCACTGTTGGTAGTGGCAAACATCGGTTTCTTGGGACAAGCCCGTGCTGAGAAGAGACAGTCCAACGCCGGAGGTGGAAACTAATGAGCACCGATATCTGGGTATGGATTTCATCGATTCTAAGTCTGTGCATATTCTCTTTCCTGTGGAAAGACTCAATAGCTTATAGGATGGCTCAGAACGTATTCCTCGGTATTGGGGCAGGCCACGGTTTGGCAATTGCCTTTAGAAGCTTGCGCAACTCGCTGTTCTACCCCTTGTTCCAGGAAGGGCGGTTGACTCTTCTTATACCGTTGGTCTTGGTAGTCCTGCTGTACACCAAGTTAATGCCGAAAGTGGAATATCTTAGCCGGATTTCCCTGGCGTTTCCCATTGGACTGGGGGCAGGGATAATTCTCAGGAGCACTATCAGCGGCCAGCTCTTCCCGCAGGTTGCGGCTACTATGCTCCCTCTCAACTCGATAAACAACATCATAATTGTTGTGGGAACTTTCTGTGTGACCTACTACTTCCTCTTTACAGTAAAACCGAAGAAGAATGCAGAGGCAGTTGGCAAGATCGGCATATATCTCATGATGGTCACTTTCGGGTTGTCATTTGCAACGTCAGTGGCTGCAAACACTGCAATTTACCTTGGATTCCTGCAGAATATATTCGGAACCTGGCTAGGCATTATCAAATAACGTCAGTTCCTGTGTAAGGGAAAGGGGTGTTAGCAAGTGGAACAAATCAAAGCAGCAAATTGCTTCCTCCTGGAAAACCTGACGATCTATGACGGTACAGGCGCTCCACCTGTGTCAGGCGATATTCTGATATGCGATGGCAAGATCGTCGCCTTGGGGCGGGTGGATAGCTCAGCTGTTCCGGCTGGGGCTGTCAAATATGATTGCAGCGGGCTTTGTGCTTCGCCTGGTTTCATAGACGTCCACAGCCACTCAGACGGGGGCATCATCTTGCATCCTGAAGCAGAATGCCTCATAAGGCAGGGGATTACGACTTCAGTCGGAGGCAACTGCGGAGGAAGCGCAGGTGGAACGTCTTTCTGGACTGAGAAAAACCGGTCCAAGTACCTGGCTCTTGGAGTCAGGTGGGAAGACTTTCCCGGCTTCCTAAGCGCAGTGGAGCAAGTGCAGCCGGCAGTCAACCTTGCCATGTTGTTTGGACATGGTGATGTAAGGGTTCAAGTGCTTGGCAACTCAGGAAGGAAACCCACACCTGAGGAAAAGCAGAAGATGTTCGATATAGCCTGTGAACATATGCAGGCCGGTGCGTTTGGTGTTTCAAGCGGGCTTGAATATGTACCGGGCAGGTTCGCAGACGTTGACGAACTGGTGACTGTATCGAAACCCGTGGCAGAAGCTGATGGCATCCATTCCATGCACATGCGCAACGAAGGCCCGGCGCTTTTCGAAGCCGTCCAGGAAGCACTGGAAGTCACGGAAAAGAGCGGTGTGAGGTTTGAGATCTCCCACCTCAAAGCCGTAGGAGAAGACAACTGGGGCAAGCTTCCCAAGGTCTTGGAGATGTTGGATGAGGCAAACGCCCGGGGCATAGACATTTCCGCGGACGTGTATCCATACCTGGCATCAAGCACTGAACTTGCCATTGTGTTGCCTGACTGGGTGTTAGAGAATGGCAAGGCTGCGGCAGTAGAGCTGCTTGTGGAAGGTAGCCCTGTGCGTGAGCGGATAGTTGCCGAGTCCCATGCGCGCACTGAAAAGCAGGGCGGATGGGACAAGATCGTGGTCATTTCGGTAGAGAATCCCGAGGACAAGTGGATGGAAGGGCTCAATGTGCAGGAAATCGCCCTTAATTCCGGCAAACCTCCTCAGGAAGAAGCACTTGACATCCTGGTTAGCAGCAAAATGAGGGTCTCAATAATCAGGCATTCAATGAGCGAAGACGACCTTATAGCGGCGATGAAACATCCCAGGGTCTGCTTTGTGACAGACGGTCACGTAGCAGTAGAGGCAGAAGGGAATATCCACCCGCGAAGCATCGGAACGTACCCGAGGGTGCTTGGCCGTTATGTGAGAGAGAAGAATGTCTTGACCTTGGAAGAAGCAATCAGGAAAATGACTTCCTTGCCTGCTTCTAAGATGCAGATCCGCGACCGGGGTGTGCTGAAGCCAGGAATGGCCGCTGATGTTGTGATTTTCGACAGTGATACGATCATAGACAACAGCACTTTCCAGAAGCCCTGGCAGTTCCCGTCGGGGATTTTCGGGGTATTCGTCAACGGCCGGCCTGTGCTGTGGGAGGGTGGCCCCACAGGTCTGAGGTCTGGGAAGGTACTAAGGAAACGGTAAAGGGAAGCCCGTCAATGATCTATGGGTGGCGGGTTTCTAGGCTGGCGAGTTCTTGAGGGAACACCAGAAGCAAATGATGCATTCATGTGGCTGCTGCCGGCAGTTTTGAGAAGAGAGTCATAGCTGCCCGGTGGCAGCCACTTTGGTTAAGAACCCTTCACCTTGGGAGCAAACCTGGTACCAGAACCCACCGCGTTTGCCTGCAACTTGACTTCCAAGTCTGATTTGGGCTCTAAACAGGAATGAATACCCTGCCATAAAATGTTTTGTGGCAAAGAAGGATTTTTTCTCCAAGCCCATAGACAGATTATTGGCAAACTAGAGGGCTGGGCGAATAGTCCGAGTTTGCTGAAAATTGCATTCGGAAGGCAGGTGAAAACAATGACAATTGCACAAGGCCAGGTATTCTCATTCATCACACTGGTGATCCATGGATTAGCCGCTACCACATCTGCTTCTTGCTGGGTATCGGTTCAGCATACTTCTTGACAACGCAGTTCAAGCCCATGTTCATCGACCAGATCCGTGCCACCTTCCTGCCCCTCTGGGTTGCAGGCGATTGGTGGGCCAGCGTCTCCAATATCTTGTATGTCGTGGGTACATTCACCGCCCTGGTATACTTCTTGTTCACACTTGAGAAAAAGGGCATCCAGGGCAAGGTCTCCAGCATTGGCCGCTGGACCATGATGTTGGCGTTCGGAGCGGCGTTTGGCAACACTGTAATGGCACGTGTATCGTTGTTCCTTGGCAGGATGCAATTCTTGCTGGGTGACTGGTTGGGAATAGTCAAGTGAATCTGAGGCTTTGAAACGCAGGGAACGGACCTGGTTGACTGTTGGATGTTTGAAAGGCGGTTGAGGCTGGTGCCGGGAGATCCGGCCAGGCTCCCCGGTCCCAGCCTAGAGCCAGGGCACAGCCAGGTACGTCCCTGCGTATCTCAGTCAGCCGTCTTCTGAGACATATTGCCAGGAGGTTACGTATGAGTTAAGATATATTTGACGCTCGCAAAGAAAAATACACATTGTCGGAAGGTGATAATGAGTGGACGACCCCGGAGGTAGTAGTTACCTTGTAGCGTTGTGTTGTTTGGTGTTGTCTGCATATTTCTCCGGCTCAGAGAGCGCCATATTTTCCTCGGATGAAGTCAAACTTAAGAGTAAGTATCCTGGGAACAAGAGGGCTCAACAAGTCCTTGGTTTGAAAAAGAACCCCAATTCCATGCTCTCGAGTATCTTACTCGGCAATACCCTTGTGAACATTTTGTTCTCTTCAACATTTACCGTTATTGTCTACGCCTTGCTTCCCAAGTCAAAAGGATTGGCAGAGGCCCTGTCAGTTGTGTTCGGGACTGTCTTGGTCTTGCTGTTTGGCGAGATTACGCCGAAACTGCTGGCAGGTTCAAATCCAGAGGGCCTTGCCATAAAGGTTGTGGGAAGCCTTTCGTGGTTGCGGCTAATCTTGAAGCCTTTGACAGACATATTGGAGAAGGTAGCGTCTTTGTTTTCGTGGTTGCTGCCTAAGCAAGGCCTTGATCCAGAGGACTTAGAGGAAATGTCTGAAGCCAGGGTAATGGCTGCGCTTGAGTATGGGGAAGATATGGGAGCTATCAGCTATACCGAGAAAGAGATAATCACCGGGGTAATTGATTCCCGGGACATTGACGTATCCGAAGTTATGGTCCCGCGCCCGAGAATGGTAGCTATAGAAGAGCATGCAAGCGCCCTGGAAGCCCTCAAACTTATGTTGAGAGAAGGGTTTTCGCGGATCCCTGTGTACCATGGCTCAAGGGACAACATAACCGGTGTTGTGAACATCAAATCTCTAGCTAGATTCCTTGGAGAAAGGCCTTCGGATTGGGAGGATGCACTGGCCGACATTCCAGTCAAGCAGTTTGCAGTTACCCCTCATTTCGTACCTGAAAGCAAGAATGTATCTGACCTGCTGCAGGAAATGAAGGGTTTGGGGGTACACATGGCTATTGTTGTAGACGAGTACGATGGTGTTTCAGGCCTGGTAACCATCGAAGACCTGATCGAGGAATTTGTTGGAGACATACAGGACGAGTATGATTCTGAGAATGCCGAATACGTGGTGCTAGGTGAAGGCAAGTGGCGGGTGCCTGGAAGCATCAGCCTGGTTGAACTTGAGGACTTCACCGGCATTGAAATAGATAATGAAGACTGTGACTCACTGGCTGGCCTTGTCATGACATGCCTTGACAGGGTACCCGTGCCGGGCGACGCTTTTTGCCTTATCGAACCGAGGGTTTGTTTCACGGTAGAAGAGGTCAAGGGTCCGAGAATCAACAAGGTACTGGTGGAAAGGATAGAGGGAGAAACCGGACAACAATGAGCGCTGATATACCGATAGTTTCACTCTTGCTGAGAATTGCTGTGCTGATTATATCCGTTCTGGCCGTAGGGTTTTTCGCAGGTGCGGAGACTGCGTTCCTGGCCATGGACAAATGGGTGATAAGCAGCCTTTCAACTGAAGGCGACAAGAGGGCTCGCGTGCTTCAGGGACTCAAAGACAATTCAGAAAACACATTATCTGCCCTTTTGGTAGGGACCAACGTGTTCACGATCCTGGTATCAGTGAGCGCATTGTCAATAGCGTACACCCTGGGTTTCAACAGGCCTATCCATGTGACAGTGGTTTCGCTCCTTGCCACGGCTGTGATTTTCATATTCTCTGAACTTATTCCCAAGACCTACACGGCAAACGCTCCTACTGAATCAGCTCTTTCTGTGTCTATACCCCTTGGGATTGCGGTGAAGGCCTTAAGCCCTGTGGCATACCTTGTGGCAGTGCTTCCAGGGTTCCTCGTCTCTGTGTTTTCAAGAGGCAGCAAGTCTGCTTCAGATGAGCCGGAATCAGAGGTCATGGCAATATTTGAGATTGCCGAAGAAGATGGGTATGTGACACCAGAGGATAAGGATGTTATTGACAGCGTGTTTAGTTCCAGGAGCAAGACTGTGGCAGAGATAATGCAGCCTTGGAACAAGGTGGTAGCCTATGAGCCCGGTGTTACCTTATGGCAAGCTGTGGACATGTTCGATTCCCACAGGTATAGCCGCGTTCCTGTGGTTTCTGCAGGCGGCGACGTACTGGGTGTGGTGTACATCAAGGACGTTGTGCGTGAGGTTGTGTCCAACCCGGAAAACGCTGCATTGCCTGTAACCCATGTGATGCGCCCGCCACATCAGGTAATGGCTGGAGAAAACATCCTGACCGTGTTTTCCAAGCTAAAGCGGATGAAGGTTCACCTAGCAGTGGTAGTCCAGGGGAAGAAGCCTGTGGGTATCGTAACCATGGAAGACTTGTTGAAGGAACTTGTGGGTGACATTCCAGAGGAAGTCCACGTTGACGAGGCTGCCGATACCTTGTCAAGATATCGCCAGTCAGGAATGACCCTAAGCGGCACACATTAACCGGTATGTAAACCGGCACAGCCTTCCGGAGGCTTGTATGGGATCGTACGGCCTTCCGGGAGGCTGTTTGTTTGTGGAACATCCAACCGGAATTGTGATAGAATCATACATGTTCCCGGGGACTCAGAGCCCGCTCAAACCCCGCTTGAAAAATCTCGTTCCTTCTTTCACTAAATGCCGTTAAGTTTCATTAAACATTGTTGCTTTTTCATTTTGGGTATGTTATAGTTCTCTGGGGACTTGTGAATACATTCACAAAGGCGGCTTTCATTGTAGCTATGTCCAAAGCAAGAGACAAAGACAGAGGGGAAAGGAGGATCTCCCATGAGCAGACTTACAGTCTACACGCCGGACGATGCTGAGATCGTTATGGAACGTATGGTCCATGAGATGGAGCGGCGTTTGGCTGCAGCTCCCCAGGGCACGTGTCCGGCAGACATGGCTTCGGTATTCTTGAGGCTGTGTCATGCACAGACGTGCGGAAAATGTGTTCCGTGCAGAGTTGGGCTTGGCAGGCTTGGCGATCTTTTGGACGACATTTTAGAGGGCAGGGGCGACGAGGATACCATCAAGCTCCTGAAAGAAGTATCTGAATCCATAGTAGATACAGCCGACTGCGTTATAGGTTCTGATGCCGCAGCCATGATCTTAAGGTCAGTCAGGGAGTTCGAACCGGATTATGTTTCTCATATCGAAGAAGGCCATTGTCTCGGGACTTTCGCTGCACCTGTTCCGTGTATCTCAGGTTGTCCTGCAGGTGTAAACGTTCCCGGGTACATTGCGTTGATCAGGGCAGGCAGGCCTCAGGACGCTGTAAAGATAATCAGGCAGGATAATCCATTTCCGTCAGCGTGCGCCCTGGTTTGCGAACATCCATGTGAGTCTCACTGCCGCCGTTCGATGTTGGATGACGCAATTAACATCAGGGGGCTTAAGAGATATGCGGTTGAAGCTGCAGGCGATGTACCGGTAGCTGAACCTCTACCTCTTACAGGCAAGAAGGTAGCTATTATCGGGGGAGGCCCGTCCGGGCTGACAGCTGCTTATTACCTGGCTTTGATGGGCCGCGACGTAACGATTTTTGAAAAGCAGCCCAAGCTTGGCGGAATGCTCAGGTACGGCATCCCTGAATACAGGCTTCCAAAGAAGTTGCTGGACAGGGAAATTGAAACAATCCTCAACCTTGGGGTAACCGTCCACACCAATTTCGACGTTGGCCGTGATGGTACCCTGGACAGTTTGAAGAAGAAATATGACGCAATTTACGTTGCCATAGGTGCACATGGAGACAGAAAACTCGGTATCCCAGGCGAAGACGCAGAAGGCGTAGTACCGGCTGTTAAGATGCTGCGGGATATCGCACTAGGTGAGCCTGTAGACTTGAAGGGCAAGAAAGTCGTAGTGGTCGGCGGAGGCAACGTTGCAATGGACGCAGCCAGGAGTTCTGTAAGGCTAGGCGCTCAGAAGGTAACGGTAGCTTACAGGCGCCGTATGCAAGACATGACTGCGCTGCGCGAAGAGATTGAAGGAGCCCTTGCTGAGGGAGTAGATATCCTTGAACTTACAGCGCCGGCCAAAGTTGAACAGGATGCCAATGGCAAGGTGGCAGCTTTCTGGGCCCAGCAGATGACAGTAGGAGCTATCGATTCCTCTGGCAGGCCGAGGCCTGTACCCAGCGGTAACCCGGATGTCAGGATCCCATGCGACGTAGTAATAGTTGCAATCGGGCAGGCCATCGAGTCGGATTTCCTAGAGGAGGAAGGCATTCCACGCTCAAGAGACAGGGTTGTTGCCTACGACGACCTCTCGATTAACGGCAATCCTGGAATCTTTGCAGGCGGGGACTGTGTCACCGGTCCTGCAAGCGCAATCATGGCAATAGGAGCAGGCAAAGTAGCTGCTTACAATATAGACATGTACCTGGGTGGACGGGGACGCATACCTGAAGACGGTATTGAGATACCCCCGGCAATTCCCGGAGACTTGGCACCACAAGGCAGGGTTAACCTCAGGGAAAGATCCGCCTCTGAGAGAATCCACGATTGGTCGCAGATTGAACTTAGCATGGACTTCAAAGAAGCGCTTCATGAGTCCAGGCGTTGCTTGCGGTGTGACCACTATGGATCCGGTTCCATGGAAGGAGGTAGGGTTGCAAGATGGTCAAGCTCACGATAGACAACAAGGCTATAGAAGTGCCTGAAGGCACAACGATTCTGGAAGCTGCCCAGCAGGCGCAGCTGAGAATACCGACCCTATGTTACCTCGAGTGCATAAACGAAATAGGGGCATGCAGGGTTTGCGTTGTTGAACTCAAGGGATCACAGAAGTTAGTAACTGCATGCAACACTGCTGTACAAGAAGGTATGGAAGTCTTGACTGCCAGTACCAGGGTCCGGCATGCCAGGAGAATGGCTGTGGAACTCATGCTGACCCAACATGACAGCAATTGCCCGACCTGTCCAAGGAACGGAAACTGCAAGTTGCAGAACCTTGCCCGTGACCTGGGCGTGCGTGATGTCAGACTCAACAAGGACATACCTATTCAGCGAAAAGACAAGAGCACTCCTTCTATAGTCAGGGATCCCAAGAAATGCATTATGTGCTACAGGTGCGTCAGCTTGTGTGATAAGGTCCAGTCCCTTGCGATATGGAGGATTTCGGGCACAGGGGCCAGGACGCTTATTGAGCCGGCTTACGGGACCCGTTTGAACGAATCAGACTGCGCCCTTTGCGGCCAGTGCGTTACCCACTGTCCTGTGGGAGCTCTAACTGAAAAAGACGAGACGGACCGGGCATGGGAATTGCTTGCTGACCCTGACAAGATAACCGTGGTCCAGGTTGCGCCTGCAGTCCGTGCTGCGTGGGGCGAACCATTGGACATACCGTCAGAAGTTGCGACTCCCGGGCGTCTGGTTTCTACCCTGAAGCACCTGGGTTTTGATTACGTGTTTGATACCTCGTTCACTGCAGACCTGACGATTATGGAGGAAGGCACTGAGCTTCTTGAAAGACTTGGGATAAAAGAGGGGAGCCATAAGCCGGGACCCTTGCCCTTGTTTACATCGTGCTGCCCCGGTTGGGTGAGGTTTGTAAAGACCCAGTATCCCGAACTGCTGCCCAACGTATCTAGCACCAAGTCGCCGCAGCAGATGTTCGGTGCAGTTGCTAAGACATACTATGCACAACTATTGGATGTTCCCGCAGACAAGATCGCGGTGATTTCCATAATGCCGTGTACTGCAAAGAAGTATGAAGCGGGACTCTCTGTAATGAACCAAGCAGAAAGCGGTCAGGATGTAGATCTGGTTCTTACCACCAGGGAAATGTGCGCCATGATCAAGGAAGAGGGTGTGCAGGCCCACGTGTTGCCGGAAGAAGAATGGGATACTCCCCTGGGAATATCGTCAGGTGCGGGAGTTATATTCGGCGCTACCGGCGGCGTAATGGAAGCTGCGCTCCGGTCTGCATACGCCCTGGTGACCGGCAAGAATCCTGAACCCGATGCGTTCACCGAAGTAAGAGGACTTGAAGGATGGAAGGAAGGCAAGTTCGTACTTCCTGGCAAGACTCTAAGGGTTGCTGTAGCCCACGGCTTGGGCAATGCGCGCAAGCTTGTTGAAGCCATCAAGCAAGGCCAGGTCGAGTACGACTTTGTCGAAATCATGGCCTGTCCCGGAGGTTGCGCCGGTGGCGGCGGCCAGCCCATCTCAGTAGACGACGAAGACAGGGCCGGCCAGCGCTCGCAGGTGCTGTATGCACTAGACGACAAAGCAGAGATAAGGTTTTCACACGAAAACCCGGCGATCAAGGATATATACGAGAACTTCCTAGGCGAGCCAGGTTCTGAACTAGCTCATAAACTACTTCATACAGACCAGAGCACCTGGGAGATCGGCTCACGTGGAGCACGTAAGCGGAGGACGTTCCAAGCTGCCGGTTCAGACTGAGCTGCTTGGCAAGGGACAGGTGCATAGGGCGCTTTGCCTGAGTCAGATTTGCTCAGGCCAGGCGCTAAACAGCGAAGGTTAGCGATAGCCTGCCATAGCGAAAGTTCCGGATGGCCACCGGAACTTTCTGTTTTATGCTGCGGTTAAGTGTTATATTTAGAATGGTTTTTGGAATCACATAGCATATATGCGTTCACCGGAGGCGCACGTAGATGAAAGTTGGAATAACAGGAAGTCCCCAAGCAGGCAAAACCACATTGTTCAGGTTGCTGACCGGAATGGCCGGCGCCAAACCGGGTGCCGGCACGAGTAACCTAGGCGTCATGGAAGTGCCTGATGAGCGGGTGAGTACCTTGTCTGAGACATACAAGCCGGAGAAGACAACATACGCAAGGATTAAGCTGGTGGACATACAAGCCCACAACGGGCAGGAGTTTCTCAACGAAGTCAGGAACCTTGATGCCCTCATTGTCGTGCTTGGTTGTTTCATGGATGAACCAGGCGTTCAAGATTCACTAGACTTTATGGAAAGCATGGAGACTGAATTCTACTGTGCCGATCTGGCTTCAGTAGAGGGTAGGCTTGAGCGGTTGAAGAAGAACAAAGCTAAGCCTGTCAATCAGATGGAAATCCCGTTCTTGGAGAAGTGCAAGGAAGCGCTTGACAACGAAGTGGCTTTGCGGGACATTGATTTTCTCCCTCATGAGATGACCCTGCTCTCAAATTTCGCGTTTTACAGCAGTAAACCGGTGATATTGGCACCCAACATATCAGAGGAGCACCTGACGTCCGGCGATTATCCGGGTATGGAGCAGATTAGCGGGATAGCGGAGGACAGGGGTTACAAGATTGTGCCATTTTCCGGGATGGTGGAAGAAGAGATAGAGTCCTTGGACAAGGAGAGCAGGATAGAGTTTCTAGAAACGTACGGCTTCACTCAGCCTGGGACTGCAAGGATTGCACAGGCTGCATACGAAACCTTGGGACTAATATCATTTTTCACGATAGGTTCCGATGAAGTGAGGGCATGGACGATAAGACTCGGTACCAAGGCAAAGGAAGCTGCAGGCAAGATCCATTCGGATATGGAGCGCGGTTTCATCAAGGCCGAAGTAGTCCCGTTTGATGATTTCTCAAGGCTGGGCTCTGTCAAAGCGTGCAGGGATAAAGGCCTTGTCAGGTTGGAGGGAAAAGACTACGTGGTGGAGGATGGAGACATCATCAACGTAAGGTTCAACGTGTGATATGTACCTTCTGTCGCCTGTGATCTGAGGCTCCTCGTCCCGGCATACAGTTGCCACAGATTGGCAGGTGAAGGATTATCCCCGCACGGTGTTGAATAGTCTGCCGGTGGTATCAGACTGACTGCATGCGAAATACTTCAGGAATTGGTGGTCATTATGCGCATATTTTCTTTGTCCAGTTCGAGCAAGTACGGTAATGCCTACGTTATATGGGAAGATACAAAGAGACCGCTGCTTATAGACTGCGGGCTTTCGCTGAGACGGCTTGTAAACGCCTTGGATGAGATAGGGTTGTGTCCTGAAGACATAGCGGCCATGTTCATAACCCATGAACATAGCGATCACGTAAGGGCTATGTGCCTTAAGACTCCGTTTGCCCAGAAATTCAGAATACCGGTGTTTGCATCACCCGGGTTCTGGAAATGGTTTGATGCACGTCATTCAGGCTACATAGACCCGTGTCTGGTTCACTGTATAGAAGATAACCAGCGTGTGAACATTTCAGGCTATACCGTTCATGGTTTTTTGAAACCCCACGATGCCGCCGAACCAATGGGGTACAGGATAGACGGGGTATCCTCCAGCGCTGGGTTTGTGATGGACCTCGGACATGTACCCCAGTCTGTAGAGACCGTGCTTAGAGGGATTGAATATCTCGTGTTCGAAGCCAACCACGACGTAGAAATGGAAAAGAACTCAGGCCGCCCCTGGTCTCTCATCAGGCGGGTCATGGGCAAGCTAGGGCACCTCTCAAATGATGAGGCCGCTGATGCTTTGAGCAGGCTGGTTACACCCTGTACCAGGCAAGTAATCCTCACTCATCTGAGCATAGACTGTAACTGTCCTGAAATAGCTGCGTCAGTTGTTGGGGATAAACTCGAAGCATGCGGTTATAGGCCAGATATCAAAGTAGCTCCTGCAAGCGGAGTGTCAGCTTTCGGCGCGTGAAGCACTGACCACTTCAATATTCGCTTCTGCTACGTCTACCAGGGATCCGTCATCAAGGCGGATCCTCACTGCTTCCATCAGCCCTTCAGATTCCAGGGGTATTCTTCCAGGCATCATTTGTTCCACTACACCCCAAAGGCCGAGGTAGGGTGGTCTTACACATCTTACCCTGTCGCCAGGCTCAACCTTTTCCCTGCAGACAGGCGCAGCCCTTCTTGATTCAATGCCGGTTTCACTTATCTCATGACCAGGGATGGTATCGTCAGGAACCCTGCCTATGAAAATCCATGGACGTAGGAGTTCTCCGGACAATCTGGTAGTGCCGTCAATTGAAGCAATTGCACCGTGGCTTTGGCCCAATGCTTCCCATGCCCGGTGGTTCATTGGCATAACTCCTGCGCCTTCCATCATTATCATGGTGAAGCCAGGGTTTGGTGCAGTAGCTGTTCCCTGGGCTTCGCTTGAACCTTGTGCGCTGCCCCGTCTTTTCCGGCGATGGGGTTCCGGCTGGACTGAATAGGTGAACCCAAGTTCCCGTCCTGTAAGCCTCACTACATCTTTCTGGTTGAGCCCTCCTGCGATAATCCCCTTGGCCCCCAGGTGCAATGCCTTTTGCATTGCTTCATATGTAACTCCGGCTCCTGCCACGATTATTTTCCCGTCCACCTCAGGGCCGATTCCCTCTGTTTCCAGGACGTCTCCGGGGTCCTGAGTCATGACCCACAACTGGCCGCGACACTCGCCGCCTACACCGAATACCCCTTCGAGGTAACAGCCGTAACTCTCGATCACCGCCCCGTAGTTGGGCAGGACCTTGGCAATGCGTCCGGGTACGTGGGCAGTGACTTTGAGAGTCTCCATGGGTCTCACTATGGCAACGTTGCCTGTCCTGGGGCAGATCCTTGCTATGAAACCGCTGATAGGTGCATATACCGCACTGAAATTGCCTGGTTCCATATAGCCCGCTATAATCTGCCCTTCCTTTACATATTGGCCCTCTCTGACTGTAACGTGGGCTCTAAGCCACTTAGGGTTGGATTTCAGGATGGAACTTACAGGCACTACGCACATGGGTTCCATAGAATCTACATCTTCACGGATGAGGATTCTTGCGTCTAACCTGGAGATATACTGGATTGTCCCGTTACACGGCGAAACTACTTCCCGCCTGCCGGATCTATCATCAGGTAAACTTGCTATTAGCTCGCCGGCCTTAACTGAATCGCCTGGCTTCTTGAGAACGACAGACTCCACAAGGTCAGGGGGGATGGGTGTTTTGAACTCAGCTCTAAGGTCTACAACCCTCGGGCTCTCCCGGAGGTAGTCAGTCTTGGCGATGATAGCAGTAGGCCCCACAGTATCTCCCGTCTTTACCAGCACCTTTCCAGGGGAGGGAAGGGTTCGGGTCTTGAGCAACCTTGTGTTATGTCTTACGACTATTTCAGAAAACACAGCCATATCAGTGATTCCCTCCAATGGGCAAGGCGTTCTCAGGATATGCACCAAGAGCTTTGTACCACTGCAGGAGTTTGGACACGCGTAACCGCTGATCCCGTGGCAGGGCCAGCGGCCGTCCCCTGCCGTCAAGGATCAAGCCCATTTTACTTGCTCCCACCCTGGCCGTGACAGGATGGCCTTTACCTGCTCCAAGGTCAAACCGTTTGTTTGGAACAACTGAAACATCTACGCTGTGCGAACCGCCATGAGTATCGTGTAGATTCACTAATGGCACCAGTGAGATTTCACCTGCGATCACACTGTAAGAGTTGTTGCCACAGGTTACCGTTGCAATGACTGTGCCTGCTCTTACCTCCGGGCCCACAGGTGCAATGCATGTTGCTGCCAGGGTTAGCGGCTTTATACCCGGAGGTGGTGCTGTACCAGCGTTGTTGCCCGGTGCAATAAGCGCGGCGCAGGGCAAGAAGGAACCGTCATCAATGTAGATGTCAGTAATCCCTTCAGGTTGGATCCCGTCGAGGATGATTGACACAGCTTGGCTTAGGCGCGGCGCATTTGTGATGACACCACCCATGCCCACTATGGCTTGTGTTTTCATCAGGTTTACGAGGGTTTGCCCGCTGCCATGCTGGGTGAAAACATCCCCTATCTGCCTTGAGATTTTTATGCCTTTGAGGCCGGTGACAATTGAACGGTGGTGGTCTAGCGATAATCTCAATGCTTCCTTTGCGAAACTCTGCTCGAGTATCAGTTCCTGCATCGTTTGGGGTAGGGTGGAAGGGCGTATCATTTTGTTAAGGTGCCAATTGCGGACAAGCGCGTCATCTTGGATCCGCGGCAACCACTGATTGACCATGTCAGGGTTGATCTGTTCCAGCAGATTGCCCATGCTGTATGACATCCCCACGTTGGCAGATACGCTCCGGTACAGCCCGCCGTCGATTATTGAGAATATATCAGTAGTAGCGCCGCCCACATCCACTGCAATGATGTTGCCGCCCTTCTGCTGTGCAAACTGAGTTAGTGCTTTGCCCACAGCTACAGGTGTAGGCTGGACCTTGTCTTGCGCCCACAAAGATAAGGTCCTAAGGCCCGGCGCGCCTGACATCACGTGCCTCAGGAATATTTCCTGAATCACGCTCCTTACAGGATGAAGGTGTTCAGTTTCCATAGTGGGGCGGATATTGTCAATGCAAATCAGCTCCATTGAATCGCCGACTATGCTTTCAAGGTAGTCCCGGGCATCTATATTGCCTGCGTAAATCAGGGGAGTTTTTTCTGCGCCGAAGCGGGGCTTAGGGGCTGCCAAAGCCAGAAATTCTGCCAGGGTAAGCACATCTGAGATATTACCGCCGTCGACCCCGCCTGTAAGGAGCACCATGTCGCATGGTACATTTCTTATGCGTTCCAAGGTCCTAAAGTCGGAAGTCGCCTGGTTCAAACACACCACGTCTGTAACCACTGCGCCTGCACCCAGGGCTGCCCGGTGACCAGATTCAGCCGTGATCTGCTCTGTCAGGCCTGCCACCAACACCTGAAGCCCGCCGCCGGCACTGGAAGTTGCCAAGAATTCACCGGCTCCCTGGTATTCTCCTATTCCGGAAATCAGGTGCTTTTTCGAAAGTAGTTTGATTCCTGTATATGCCTCGAGCTTGGCGATAGCTCTCCGCAGCCCTACCATCACGTCCGAGTATGGGGAATCAACTGTAGTCGGTGCCCAGGCACGCTCCCTAAGGTGCCAAGTGCCCCCATCGCGTTCCAGGAAGCTCACTTTGGTAAAGGTGGTGCCCGCGTCAGCAAACAAGATGCGCTCAGCCACAGGTTTCACCCCCGCCTCAAATCCCGCCGCACAGGCCACAGTTAGCGCACGAAGGATTTGAAATCACATAGACCGGCCTGTTGTTCAAAAGCTGGTCACAATTAGCATTCTTTATGAGCTGGAGTGGCATCCACACTCCGGCTGCCATGGTCAATATCCCGGTAATCACTGCTGCTATATAAGCACTCAAGGGCATAACGTCACCTATCTCAAGCAAACCGGCCAGGTAGTGTCCTGCAACCACGCCCAGCACTATTCCAGGCAAGCTGATGAAAGCAGCTTCAAGCGTCATTGACCTCCGGAGGTCAGCTACTGTGCCGCCCAACACCCTGAAAATCCCAAGTGAACGTTTGCGGCCCAGGAAAGACACAGTTAGCACACAGGTGATGGCAGCTGCGGCAGACAAGAGCACCAGGAGGGAGATAAACTGCCAGGATGAGAAAGCTCCCCTGGTTGCCCTCTTGAGGGACATTGTGCCTGAATAGGGTGTGATAACCCTGGCCATGTACGGCGCGTTTTTCTCAATATCTGAGAAGTACCTGTTTATATGTGAAGTCCCAACAGGACTCCCCGGGTCGAACCCGAAATGCTCTGACAGTTCAAGTAAGATCCCCTGGTGCCTGTTGTCAAGTTTGCTAATGAAATCAGGGTTTACCAAGGCCCATCCGTAGAGGGCCGGATAACCTTCGGCTGTATCAGGCAGTATCACGTCTGCCCAACCCAGCTTTTGAAACGGATTGCCTTGAGCCCACGCCGAGATGCCTGATGGTGTATCACCGGCTTCTACAGGGAAAAGCAGCTGGATTGTATCTTCCGGCAAGTCATAGCCTGCCCCCAGCAGTGACAATCTCCCTACGTTTGATTCCACTTCTGCCCATTCCACCCTGTAAGTCGAACCCGGCCACCTTAGCGATTTTTGAAAGGCGCTCACGTCACCAACGTCACCATCAAACACAATGATGCCATGAAAGGGCAATCTGCCCAGATGTACCCTAGCGGCAAGCACTTCTACGTTCTTAGCTATGATGGTGGTAATCAAGAACGATACCGCCACACTAAGCAGCACTGAACACGCCACAAGCAGGGCGAAGGTCTTGGTGAACCTGATCCTCCTGCGGGCGATCAGGTTATAAACAGGGAAATTGGGTTTTGGGCGTTCTATCTGCAGGGGCTTGCCTTGACCCGGAATATATGCCCTGCTAGATGAGGGTACCATGCCGGTCACTCCTCTCCACGATCTCGCCGTCTACGATTTTGACTACGATGTCAGCATATTCGATGAAACTCTCGTCGTGGGTGGCTATAATGAAAGTCTGCTTTTCTTCTGCGTTGAACTTAGCGAACAGGTCCATGATTTCCCTGGAGCGTGCCGAATCGAGGTTGCCTGTAGGTTCATCTGCCAGCACCACTGCGGGACGTGTGGCAAGCGCCCTGCATATTGCCACACGCTGTTGCTCGCCGCCGCTGAGCTCTGACGGGTAGTGCTTCATCCTGTCAAGCAGACCAACGGCCTCAAGCAGCTCTGTGGTCCTCCTAGCGATTGCGTCATCTTTATACCCTGCCAGCCTCATGGGCAGCCCGATGTTTTCCACGGCGGTGAGCTCAGGAAGCAGGTTAAAGAACTGGAACACCATGCCTATTTCAGTTCTCCTCAGCATTGCAAGGTCATCTTCGGAAAGCCGCGAGAATTTGCGGCCTTTCAGTATGACCTCGCCGTGGCTGGGGCGGTCTATCCCCCCAAGGATGTTGAGGAGCGTAGTCTTGCCTGAGCCGGACGGCCCCATTATCACAACAAACGAGCCCTCAGGTACTTCCATTTCAACGTCTCTTAAAGCAAATAGTCCTTCTCCCACAGGGTAGAACTTGGAAATCTCGTGACAACTGATTATAGGCCCGGTCCATCTATTCACGACTCAGCACCTCCGCACATGATAGTCGGGACGCCCACCAGGCGATCCCGAAACCGATTGCCAGGGATAAACCTATTGAAAGGCCCATTATTTTGCCGCAATCGCCTAGGGCTTGAATCAACCATTCTCTAAAGGTAAGGTCAGATCCGATTAGTGTAATCAAGTAAAGCAAGTTACCTGCAACTATGCCGAAAAACGTGCCTGCAGCTGAAACGTATGCCACCAGGGTTAAGATGTATTGGATGATGTTGCCTGAAGTAGCTCCCACAACCCTGAGTAGTCCCAGTTTGCGCTTTTGTTGTGCAATGGTTATGTATATGTTGCCTGCTACCACCACAGAGGCAAATCCTATTATCAGGGACGAGTACACGCTGTGCATGTCAGGGGGCATCACCACATGGCTGGTTTGGTAGCCCCTGGCTTCAGCTACCGGATAAACGCCGTAGTCGCTCCCAAGGGCTTCCCGTATGAGCCTGGTGGTTTCCCTTAGTTTGGCACTTCTGTCCACGGTGACTGCGATCTGGTAGGTTGGGAAGTCCAGGTCAAAGTCACCGGAACCGTAAGTGGCGGGTACAGATCCAAGTTCCTTGAGGATTTTCTCAAACACTTTCATGGGCACAAGAAGTTCCTGCCGTTCCCAGTAAACCGGTATCGTGGGGGGAGGCCCGCCGCTGTCTCTAGGTGCCTCCAGATCGACTTCCTCACCTACTTGGATAGCGTATTTCTGAGAAACGGCAAAGCTGTACTGTTGCGCTCCGTTCCAATCGACTGCCAATTGAGGGACAAAGCCGGCAGGTGAGCCGGAACGGTACACTATGGGCTTAGGCACTGTAATAGATACCGCGTCGCCTATCTTAAGATTCGAAAAAGGCCTGCCTCTATTTGGGACTACGACCTCTGGCAAATCTCCTTGGGCAAAAGGAGGGTATTTGTCCGCGTCTTGAGTGAGGTGGGGTTCTATCGGATGGCCTTCCAAATCAAATCCTCTCAGGAAGGCCAGGGTTGTTCCATGGTCCGTGGTGATTACACAAGGCAGTGAACGGTAGGCTGAAACCCGCTTTACGTTTGGTATGTTGGCTATCTGCTGTATGATGTCCCGGGGGATCATCCCCCGCCATCCTGCACAAGCTTCTTCGGCAAGGTAACCCTTTGTGGCGGCGTCCGGGAAATAGTACAAGAGGTGGGATTGCCAATCGCTTCCGTGCCAGTTTCTCCAGATGAGCATGTTGGTTTCAGATGATGACAAAGGTGCTTGTGCTGGGAAGATGAGTATATCACCCCCGGAGAAGGTTCGCTCAGGCAAGGCAACCCCCACGTTGTAACCTTCAGGAACTACCCTGAGCAGGACAACGATCATGGCAGCCAGGGCACAGGTAACGATACCTACAACGGTCCGGGTAGGGTTGCGCCTGGTTTCCGTTACTGCAAGTTTGGAAAAGTCCATACTTTATCACCTGCCTTGGTACTGATGCTCTAGTTTCTCTTTGGCTGGGTAGATTCCTCCTGTAGACCAAAATATGTATCAGGGGCGGGCGTCACGGATACTTCGCGCATATATTTCATGTCAACGGACAGTGATTTTGTCACCCCCAAGAATACTAATTTGGACAGTGAAAATGTCACCCTCTTTGTTTAAGAAGTGGCGGCGTCCGCCGCCACTTCTCAGTTTTGGTATTGCTGAAGAATCAAGCTAAGTCTTTTGTTTCTCTTCTGGAAGTACTGTTCTACCGGGTCATCGTGTTTCGGTGGAATCTTGAACTTCAGCCACGGGTTGTTGGGATTAGGTT
>FZPS01000062.1_pt3945 | contig 45533 bp, 37 predicted proteins | sample 1817821 | NCBI WGS metagenome assembly FZPS01 (sample SAMEA104158645, study PRJEB21678) | metagenome | place: Germany | collected 2015-04-21 | reverse complement strand
GGTGTGAGCCTACCGTGGGTTCGAATCCCACTCTCTCCGCCAATAGTTGCTGTGATAGGGGACGAAAGAGGATATCCCCCATCCGCATTAATATGGAGAAGTACCCAAGCAGGTCGAAGGGGACGGTTTGCTAAACCGTTAGGTCGGGTAACTGGCGCCGGGGTTCGAATCCCCGCTTCTCCGCCAAAAAAGCCGCTTTCAAGTATTCACTTGAAGGCGGCTTTATCTTTAAGTTTATATATTCTGACTGCTATTTATGGCATTCTCCCGACATAGGACAACCGGAGCATCCTGCGGCGCAGGAGCTTTTATGATTTTTCTTATCCCGGATAAGCTTTATTAAAACAGCTCCGACTATTATAAATACTATGGCTCCGACTATTATGGAGGAAAGATTGTTTTCTATAAAATTTAACATTGGGCATTCACTCCTTTCAGACAATTAAGGGAGGTTTCATATTTATTTTTTCTGAAAATCAGATAGAGCATAATTGCCAAAACACCTAAGGCGGCAGCTGTTCCGGCAGTAAAACCATTGCCCCCGAAGAACATTCCCAACTGATATACGATAATTGATACCGAATATGCAAAGACGCACAAATAACCGATTGCATACCATGTCCATTTCGGATCGTTCATCTCACGCTTGATAGCACCGATAGCTGCAAAACATGGAGCACATAATAAATTAAATATCAGGAAACTAAATCCAGCCAGAGGTGTAAAATGAGCAGCTATAGGGGAAAGACTGCCTATAGCACCTTCTTCAACTAATGCCAGTGCATCTCCGCTAACTCCGTACAATACACCAAAGACACCTACTACTTCTTCTTTTGCAACCAGACCCATTATAGTAGCAACAGCTGACTGCCAGTTTCCGAAACCAAGCGGAGCAAAAACAGGGGCAATTAACCCTCCTAATGCTGCTAAAATACTGAGGTTCATATCATCAACAAGGCCGAAGGTTCCTTCGATAATTCCAAAGTTACTTAAGAACCATATAAATACGCTTGCCGCCAGAATAACTGTACCTGCACGCTTTATAAACGACCAGCTTCGCTCCGTTGTTGTTCTAAATACGTTTTTGGCAGAAGGAATATGGTATGCCGGAAGTTCCATAATGAAAGGAGAGGGGTCTCCGGCAAAGGCTTTGGTTTTCTTTAGAATAATTCCGGAGATAAATACAGCTAAAACACCGATAAAGTATGCTGTAGGGGCAACCCACCATGCTCCGCCGAATAATGCACCTGCTATGAGGCCGACTATAGGCATTTTGGCGCCGCAAGGTATAAAGGATGTGGTCATAATTGTCATTCTACGCTCTTTTTCATTTTCTATTGTACGTGAGGCCATGATTCCCGGAACAGAACAACCTGACCCAATCAGCATTGATATATATGACTTGCCTGAAAGGCCGAATCTTCTGAATATTCTGTCCATAATAAATGCAACACGTGCCATATAACCGCATTCCTCAAGTATTGAAAGCAGCAGGAATAAGATAGCCATCTGAGGAACAAAACCCAGAACAGCTCCTACGCCGCCGATGATACCATCCACGATAAGGCCCACCAGCCAGCCTACAACTCCTATGTCTGCCAGCCAGGTGGAGAGGGGCGGAATTATCCACTCTCCAAAGAGGGTATCATTAGTAAAATCGGTTACTATAGCGCCTACCGTTGTTACCGAAATATAATAGACAATAAACATAACCAGCGCAAAAATTGGAAGAGCCAGCCACTTGTTAGTTAAAACAAGATCAATTTTATCTGAAGTTCGCAATTTCGATGTATTCTTTTTCTCAACGAAATCTTTTGCAAGTTTATTTATATATGAATATCGCTGATCTGTAATAATGCTTTCTGAATCATCATCAAGCTCCTGCTCACACTCGGATATATGTAACTCAATATGCTCCATTGTCTCAGAGTCAAGGTTCAGCTCTTCTATTACTTCTTTATCCCGTTCAAATAGTTTAATTGAATACCAACGGCGTTGGGTATCCCTTATTATTCCTTCAATTTCTTCTTCTATATGGGCAAGAGCATGCTCTACAGGGCCATCAAATGTATGTTTGGGCTCCATTGCTTTCTTAGCCCTGGCAAGCTGGGCGGCTTTTTCAGCCACCTCCTTTGATCCGATGCCTTTTAAAGCTGAAACTTCTACAACTTCACATCCGAAGGCTTTGGATATCTTATCGGAGTGAATTACGTCCCCGTTTTTTCTTACAATATCAATCATGTTAAGGGCAATAACCATCGGGATTCCAAGCTCAGCCAGCTGAGTTGTTAAATACAGGTTTCTTTCCAGGTTTGTACTGTCTACAATATTAATAATTGCGTCAGGCTTTTCATTAATAAGATAGTTTCTGGCAACTACTTCTTCCATGCTATAAGGTGAAAGGGAGTAAATACCGGGAAGATCCTGAATAATTACATCAGGACTGCCTTTCAGTTTACCCTCCTTTTTCTCAACTGTCACGCCGGGCCAGTTACCAACATATTGATTACTCCCTGTCAGGTCATTAAACATTGTTGTTTTTCCCGAATTGGGATTGCCGGCTAATGCTATTTTTATCTCCATGTTTACCTCCGAAAAATTGAGTTAGATGCATCTAACCGCAGTGTAAAAAAATTATTTCTCTTCAACCTCTATTAATTCAGCATCGCTTTTTCTTATTGCAAGTTCATAACCAAGAACGTTAATCTCCATAGGATCACCTAAGGGCGCCTCTTTTCTGAAATATACCTCTGTGCCCCTGGTTATGCCCATATCCATAAACCTTCTCTTTAAAGCTCCGGTTCCATGTATCTTTTTTATAGTGGCAGTTTTGCCTATTTCAATATCACGCAGTGTTTTCATATGTACTTTTCCTCCTGCTATATCATAATCCGGTTTGCCATGCTTTTATCAAGCGCAATTCGGCTGTTTTTTATTGAGAGTATCATATTACCGTTCATTTGGCTTATAACAGTGACAGGTTCACCTATAACAAAACCCAGATTTTCCAGGTGGCGACGGACTTGATCTTTTCCAATGATTTTTCGAATATAATTAGTTTCGCCAGCACCTGCCATACTTAGCGGCATATGTATCCCCCCTTCGTGAGTTAGTTACTTCTAACTAGTCCTTCAACTATAGTTTAATGCGTCTAACTTACTGTGTCAATATATTTTTTTCAGTAAAATAAGCAAAAATATTTATTGCTTACCAAAATAAAGCAACCAGCCTTGCTAAAAATGTTCATGGATGATACCATGATTATAAATAACATTACCATATAACATGAATACTGGAGGTAGTTTTTGCACTGATTGCAATACTCATGTATAAGGAGCTGTAATGATGCAGGTAAACGAATCTCTTGAGAATTATCTGGAGATGATATTAATACTGCAAAACAAGAATGGGTATGCCCGTTCAATAGATATCGCCACAGAACTCGGTGTGACTAAGCCGAGTGTTAGCCATGCAATGAAGCTGCTCCGGGAAAACAAATATATTATTATGAAGCCTGATGGAGCTATAACGCTAACCAAGCCAGGAGCAGAAATTGCTGAGAGGATGTATGAACGGCACAGAACGCTGGCAAAATTTCTTATGTCTCTTGGGGTTGACGAGGAAACCGCTTTTGAGGATGCCTGTAAAATTGAGCACGATATCAGTGACCAGAGTTTTGAAGCTATATGCAGGCATATAAAACAAGGGCTTTAGTTTGATCTTCCGTTACCTGGCTTCCAGCCACAAATTTCTGCACGCTGGATGGCGCCAAAGAGATTGGACTTAAGATGTGGATTCTCTTTAGACATTTCTTCTATCAGTTCTTTTATTTTCTGTCGTTTAGTAGTTCCGTCCGATGGACACCCGCTGCCAACAGAATTTAAACCCAAAGTTTTTACAGTTTCATATATAAAACTTTCCTTAATATATATCATAGGACGTATCAGTATTATATTTTTACGATCCAGATGCGTAACCGGAGAAAAGGTATGGATACGCCCCTCATAAAGCTGGGACATCATGAATGTTTCGATAACATCATCCATGTGGTGGGCGAAAGCCGCTTTATTACAAGCTAGCTTTACTGCAGAATTATAAAGGGCACCTCTTTTCATATTGGAGCATAAAGCACAGGGATGTTGCTCATTTCTGGCTTCAAAAACTACCTGAGAGATATTTGTTTTTTCTATATGATACTCCACATTAATACTATTGTAGAAACTTAATAAAGAATCTCTGTCAAAATTTTCGAAGCCCAGGTCTATTGTGATGGCCACAAACTCAAATTTTTGAGGTAAAAACTTTTGTAACTCCCTGAATGCAAGCAATAAAAGCTGACTGTCCTTGCCGCCGGATACGCCTACGGCAATCTTATCGCCATCTTTTATCATATGATAATCTTCTATAGCCCTGCGCATCCGCGCCAGTATTTTTTGGAGCATTAAACTTTCCAGCCTTTCATTTACCCGATGTGCTTAATAAACATATTACAGACAAAGATTGTCCGCCAAATATAAGGTAAGATTATTATATGCTATAAGCCGGTCAATACGCAACAAAATAGCCAGCATTGCTCTTGCCGGGCTCTTATGCTATTATTGGCGTATAATCTGGGTACACACTATTAAAACTTAGGAGATACATGTGGCAGAGATTTAAGAGACTAAAAATCGTACAGTCTTTTTGCATCCTAAAGGGGAATACAAGGACCTCGGTAATCTGTGAACCATTATGGGGAATTCCGTATACAATTTTTATTTTTTATTTCAGTCTATACCTTATGGAAATGGGAATAACAGAACAGCAGCTTGGAATAATCACAGCAGTGGGTTTTTTATCCGGCGCATTTTTTTCATTCTTTGCAGGAAGTATCACAGACTTTTTGGGAAGGAAAAAGACTTGTCTTATTTTTGATCTGATAGGATGGTCTTTCGCATTGTTTCTGTTTCTTATTTCCAGAAGCCTCACAATGTTTATAATAGCTACGATTGTTAATAATGCTACGAAGGTTACCGGGGTATCGTGGAACCTTATGGTGATTGAAGATGCTGACTCAGAGCAGCGCAAATCAGCGTTTAATCTATTGAATATTATAAATATATCCCTGGGAATCATTACTCCCATAGGTGGTCTGGTAGTGGCCAGATGTGGCATTGTAAGAGCAGAACGATATTTTATAATATTTGCAATATTAAGTATGACAGCAATGTTTTTTATACGAAACAGTAAATATGTCGAAACAAAGGTTGGTCAACAGATTCTTAACGAGCATAAAGGTTTTGATTTTAAAGAACGGCTAAAAAAAGGGATATATAAGGGCACATTTAAGCAGCTTGCCTCCAACAAGCGGCTGAGGATAGCTATGGTCGTGCAGATACTGTTTAATCTGATAATACCTCTAGGTGCATATAACAGCATGTATTTTCTTCCTTACATGACCGATTACTTGGGGATAGATAAAGCTGCAGCATCAATTCTGGGCGGTGTGTACGCCGGAGTTATGCTCATTGTGTTTTTATTTATAACACCAAGTACAGCAAGAAAGAATATACATGCGTCTATTTTGACAGGATTGTTTCTTCAGACAGCCGCATTTTTCTGGATCACAATGCTTCCCCATGGTATTATGATATACGCAGTATTGGCAGTAGGAATTTATTCTTTTGGTCATGGAATATTTATGCCCTTTTTCAGCACTTTGCTGGCAGATATTTCGGAGGGCAAGGAGCGGGCAGGTATTTACTCGCTTCTTAATACTGTTACAGCAATTTTAAGTGCAATTATCGGAAGTGTTTCAGGTTTTATTTATGCGGCAGATCCCCGTTATGTTTTCTATCTGACAGCTTTTATCACAGCACTTTGTTTTATTGGAATGATTATGTTCATTGTATATGATAAAAAGCAGGTAAGTGCTGAGAATTAAACAAAACAGCTCGTTGAGAGTGAATAAAGCTCTTGTACTGAAACAAATGGTTGAAAATTAATGCTTGAAATACATCTCTAAACAATGTATAATAGACACTGCTGCGAAAGCAGAGAGCATAAAGTCTTTATACGTCGAGGTGTAGCGCAGCTGGTAGCGCGCTTGGTTTGGGACCAAGATGCCGGGGGTTCAAGTCCTCTCACCTCGACCACTTATAACAAAAGGATTTGAATTTTCAAGTCCTTTTGTTTTAGGCTTTTTTAAAAATCCTATCCTATAAGAGCACTCGAACATGTTTCTATTTCATTGTTGTCAATTTATGAAATCCATTCATTAATGTATCTTGTGCCACTTCCATATCTTTATTAATTGTTGGTAATCGAAACCATCGCATTCTTTAGAAGCATAAAAACCATACATTGTATCAAGCCATGCATCTGGTGATAAATAAATGTCATTTTGAAGGGAAGTAGAATACACGACACTTAATTTTACAGCTTACATACGAGAATTTAATTGGTATTACCAATAGACAAAAAACCAAACCTATGATATCGTTAAACTAAGTACACTAATGTAGGAGGCACAAATGCTAAAACCATTGAAGAAAACAAGGTTATATGAAGAAATTATCAAGCAGCTAACTGATTTAATAAATAATGGATCCCTAAAGCCTGGTGACAAACTTCCGACTGAAAGGGATCTGGCAGTTCAACTGAATGTGAGCAGGACGGCAATTCGCGAGGCGCTTAGGTCTCTAGAAATGATGGGGTTTATAGAATCAAAAGTAGGAGAAGGGACTTTTGTTAAAGAAATAACACTGAATAATGTGATTGACCCTTTTTCCAGCATTTTAAGTAAAGATAAAAAGCTAGTAGCAGAACTTATTGAAGTGAGAATACTGCTTGAATCTGAAATAGCGAGACTTGCAGCGGCCAGGATAAATGACGATAAAGCTGCCGAAATTGAGAGGTGTCTTGATTTAATGGCGAGAGAGATTGCGGAAGGCGGTATTGGGATAAAGGGGGATAATCAATTTCACAATGCATTAGCCAAAGCAGCGGAGAATACTGCAATGTCAAAGATATTAAATATGTGCGGTGATTTGCTTAACTCCTCGAGGGAAGTGGCACTTAAAAGCATGAAAGACACTAGAATAGGACTTAAACATCACAGAGATATTTTTGAGGCAGTAAAAGCCGGCGACGAAAAAAAGGCTTCAGAATTAATGAGAAATCATCTTGAAGAAGCATCCAAAAACGTTCAAGGTATTGAAGATAAATAATTTTTATAAGATACATTGAATGATAAAAGATTTTAGACCATAACTGGTATGACCATATTATAATAATACAAGATAAATGGGAATACCAGTGCTCAACATAATAAAAAAATAATAAAAGGAGTGGTCGGAATGGATAATAAGGGATTTATTAGTGAATTAGTAGCCAAAGCAAGAGTTGCCCAAAAGGAATTTGAGAAATTTAATCAGCAGCAGGTAGATGAAGTGGTGAAGGCAATTGCCAAAGTAGTTTACGACAATGCAGTTGACTTGGCAAGATTAGCGGTTGATGAGACTCGAATGGGTGTTTTCGAGGATAAGATCAAGAAAAATCAGGGTAAAGCTAAAATTATATGGAACAGTCTGAAAACTAAAAAGTCAGTAGGTATTATTAACTATAATGAAAAAACAGGAGTGGTGGAAGTTGCAAAACCAATGGGTGTCGTAGGTGTTGTTACACCTTGTACTAACCCAATTGTGACGCCAATGTGTAATGTAATGTTTGCGCTTAAGGGCAGGAATTCAATTATTATTGCCCCACATCCCAGAGCGAAAAAATGTGCGCGACGTGTAGTAGATCTTTTTAACCAGGCCATAAGCCAATACAATGTACCCGAAAACCTTATACAGTTGATAGATGAACCAAGTGTTGAAATAACCGGTGAGTTGATGAAGGCTGTAGATGTGACTGTAGCTACAGGAGGAATGGGAATGGTCAAGGCAGCCTATAGCAGTGGAAAACCGGCTTATGGTGTAGGTGCAGGGAATGTTCAGTGTATTATAGATCGGAATGTAAATATAAAAGAAGCTATTCCCAAAATTGTAGCAGGTAGAATTTTTGATAATGGAATTATTTGTTCAGGTGAGCAGACCATTATTATGCATGAAGACGACTACGATATAATCATTTCAGAGTTGAAAGCAAATGGTGCCTATTACATAGAGGATGCAGCAGAGAAGGATAAACTTCGAAAAGTGATGTTTATTGACGGGGTCATGAATAGGGACGTGGTAGGACAGCCGATTACGAAAGTTGCAGAACTTGCCGGAATCAAAATTCCTGACGGGACAAAACTTATTGCTGTAAAGGCGGATGGGATTGGAAGGGAAGACGTTTTCTGCAGAGAAAAGATGTGTTCTGTAATAGCGATCTTCACATATAAGACATTTGAGCAGGCAGTTGAAATTGCCAATGCAAACCTTGAAGTGGAGGGTAAAGGACACTCCATTAGTATTCATTCGGATAATAAAGATAATATTGAATATGCTGCAAACACAGTTCCTGTAAGCAGAGTACTAATTAATCAGATATGCTCGACCATGAATGGTGGGAGCTTTTTTAATGGATTTGCACCTACTACCACTCTTGGCTGCGGTTCTTGGGGAAACAACAGCATATCAGAAAACCTGGACTATAAACATCTAATTAATATTACAAGGATAGGCTACTTTATGAAGGACGCAAAAGTTCCAACAGATGAAGAAATGTGGGGTTGAGTAGCGATGGATTTAATGGAATATAAAGCAAAGGAACTCTTTGATAAATATGAGATACCTACGCAAAAAGGGATCGTTATAGAGGATGTTAGTGATTTGGCTTCAAAGGCTTTAAATTTGACGTTTCCGCTGGTTGCAAAAGCACAGGTACAAATAGGCGGAAGAGGAAAGGCTGGAGGAATAAAGTTTGCAAGCAACACAGATGAGTTGCTTGAAGTCAGTAAAAGTATTTTGGGAATGGATATCAAGGGGCATATTGTAAAAAAACTGTTGATCGTGGAGAAAGCTGAGGTAAGTAAGGAGCTTTATTTAAGCATCATGTTGGACCGACTTTCCAAGAAGCCAATGATTATATTTAGCTCAGAGGGTGGCGTTGATATTGAAGAGGTCGCCAGGCTGACACCCGAAAAGGTTATGAAGGTCAGTATTGATCCCTTGATCGGTATAAAGGATTATATTATCCGTTATCTTATCAGCAAGAGCGGACTGAATAATTCGCTCTATGAGCAAATGTTTGATATCGTCAAAAAACTATATACCTTGTTCTGTGAATACGATTGTATGTTAACGGAGATTAATCCTCTAGTCATTACAGCAGAAAACAAGATTCTTGCACTGGACGGAAAAGTATCGATAGATGATAATGCGTTAAGCAGACAACCTGATATTTTAGAATTCAGGGATTCTCTTACAGAAGATGAGTTGGTTCTAGAGGCAAGAAAGTTTAATTTTCTTTATATCCCATGTGAAGTGGATGGTAATATTGCTGTCATGAGCAATGGCTCAGGTATGATTATGTCCTGTATCGACCTTATTTCAAAGCAGGGAATGAAGGTAGGGGTAGGTTTTGATCTTGGTGGTGGTGCCACTGCGGAGAGAATTGCCGAAGCTGTGCGAATAGTACTTTCAAATAAAAATATAAAAGCCTTGTTTATTACCATATTCGGAGGAATTACTCGCTGTGACGAGGTTGCTACGGGTATAAAAATGGCTATGGAAAAGCATGAAGAAGATAAATTACTTGTGGTTCGTGTTGAAGGTACGAATAAAGAAAAGGGACTGGAGATTATTAACAGTATCAAGGGTCAAATCATTTCGGTGGATAATATCAGAGAAGGCGTTTCAGTGCTGGCTGCAAGGAGGGAGCTAAAATGAGCATATTAATTGATGAAAACACCAGATTAATTGTACAGGGCATCACCGGAAGAGAGGGTACTTTTCACACAGAACAGATGCTTGCCTACGGTACAAAGGTAGTAGCTGGTGTTACTCCGGGCAAAGGTGGACAGACAGTATTTGGTGTTCCTGTTTTCAATACGGTTAAAGAAGCAATTGAAGCAACGGATGCCAATGCATCGGTAATTTTCGTTCCTGCAAAGTACACCGCAGCAGGCGTATATGAAGCAATGGATGCCGGATTGAAACTTATACTTACCATTGCAGAGCATGTTCCCGTTCACGACATGATGGGTGTTTACCACATTGCAAAGAAGAAGGGATGCAGGGTTATAGGTCCGAATTCCTTTGGCGTGATCTCTCCGGGCAAAGCAAAATCAGGATTTATGGCTCATAAAATATTTACTAAAGGCAGTGTGGGAATAATGTCAAGAAGTGCAACCAACTGTTATGAGACTGTCTTTATGATGAGTAATAAGGGAATAGGCCAATCAACTTGTGTTGGGAATGGTGGAGATATGATACCAGGATCTACATTTGTAGATTTGCTTCCTTTATTTGAGGCTGATCCGGAAACAAAAGCTATTGTGATTATTGGTGAGATCGGTGGAAGTGAAGAAGAACTGGCCGCCGAATATATTAAAGAGTATGTAAAAAAGCCGGTTGTAGCTCTGATTGCAGGTAAAAATGCACCAAAGGGCAGAAGTATGGGCCATGCGGGGGCTATTGTTTCAGCAGATGGCACCGGTAGTGCTGAGAGTAAGGAAAAAAAATTAAGGGATGCTGGGGTCCATATTGCTGATAGCACTGCGAACATAGTTGAGATTCTTGAAAAAATATTATAGGTAGTTTGCAAAAGGGCATTCCTCTCAGAGGAGTGTGGTAAAAAAAGGGCGAGTCCGTTTACATTATTGCGGGAGGTGTAACAATGATAGAAAAAGAACGTATGATACATATATTTAAGACTATGAACAAAATTAGAAAGTTTGAAGAAAAGGCACTGCAATTGTTTGAGCAAAACAAACTCAGAGGATCAGTTCATCTTTGCATTGGACAAGAAGCAATTCCAGCCACTGTTTGCTCCCTTTTAAGGGATGTTGATTATATAACAAGTACACACAGGGGACATGGAGATTGCATTGCAAAAGGTGCAGAACTTGGCAGGGCTATGGCGGAACTGATGGGGAAAGCCACTGGATATTGCAAAGGTAGAGGTGGCTCCATGCATATTGCGGATTTTACCAAAGGAAATCTTGGTGCAAATGCCATTGTGGGAGGTGGATTGCCAATTGCCGTGGGAGGTGCTTTAGCTGCCAAGCTAAAAGGTACCGATCAAGTTGCTGTTGCATTTTTTGGTGATGGGGCATCAAATATAGGTACTTTCCACGAATCACTTAACCTTGCTTCTGTATGGAAACTGCCTGTTATATTTGTTTGTGTGAATAATCTATATGGGATATCTTGTCATGTATCTGAGAGTACATCGGTTGTGGACATTGGGACAAGCCGTGCACAAGGCTATAATATGCCTGGTTATAGTATTGATGGTAATGATGTTATAACTATAAACGATGTTATGGAAAAAGCGATTGCACGGGCTAAAGCAGGAGAAGGACCATCACTGGTGGAGTGTAAAACATATCGATGGTTTGGGCATTGGACTGGGGATCCACAGGTTTACCGGACAAGGCAGGAAGTGGAGGACTGGAAGCAGAAATGTCCAATAAAGAGATTTAAAGAATATTTGATAACCAATAATATATTGACAAATGCAGAATGCGTTGAAATTGAAGAGGATGCTTTTAATCAGGTGGAGGCAGCAACTAAGTTCGCATTGGAGAGTCCAGAACCGGATACTTCTAAAGTAATGGAAGACGTTTTCTGTGAAAATTAACGAAAGGAGGAATCTAAGAATGAGTATAAAAACTTATGCCCAGGCAATTAGAGATGTAATTGCTGAAGAAATGAGAAAAAATGATAAGGTTTTTATAATGGGTGAAGATATTGCAAAACAGGGTGGAATTTTTGGCTGTACAAGAGGCCTGTTAGATGAGTTCGGATCGGAAAGAGTAAGAAATACACCAATATCAGAAGCAGGTTTTGTGGGTGCAGGTATTGGCGCAGCTTGTGCAGGAATGAGACCTATTGTGGAATTGATGTATATGGATTTTACATATGTATCAATGGATCAGTTATTAAATCAGGCAGCAAAAATCAGATACATGTTTGGCGGAAAAGCTACCGTTCCCATGGTAATCAGAGGACAACAGGGTATAGGAAGAGGGAATGGTGGCCAGCATTCCCAATGCGTGGAGCAATTCTTTATGCACATTCCAGGTATGAAGGTGGCTATGCCGTCTAGTCCATCAGATGCAGCCGGTCTTTTAAGAACAGCCATCAGAGATAATAACCCTGTGATGTTTTTTGAACACAAAGCACTGTATGCAACAAAGGGTGAAGTACCAGATGACCCTGAATTTGCTATACCTTTTGGTAAGGCTAATGTATTAAAAGAAGGCAAAGATGTTACCATCATAGGTACGCATTTGTACGCAAGCAAGGCCATGAATGTTGCAAAGACACTTGAGGCAGAAGGAATCGATGTTGAGGTGATTGACCCAAGGACTCTGGTGCCGATGGACACTGAAACCATGATCAATTCAGTGAAGAAGACTGGAAGAGCTGTAGTTGTGCATGAAGCCCATAGAACTGGCGGCCCCGGAGCTGAAATTGCTTCGATTATTACAGAGGGAGCTTTCAAATATTTAGATGCGCCTGTCATCAGGCTTGGTGCAAAACAGTGTACGCTGCCGTTTAATCTTGGCCTTGAAAATGCAGTTGTTCCACAAGAAGATGATATAATCAGGGCGGTTAAGGCAGTACTATATCAATAAATAAATCAAAAAAATATTCCACATATTTCAGAGGATTACAGTATCAGTTGTTTTGTACTTATTATTTAGAAATAGGAGGAGGCAAAAATATGTATTTTTTGAACAAAGTCATGAATTGCAGACCCACAGGAGGAGAAATAGCAATCTTTTGGCTTGGTCAGGCTGGCTTTATTATAAAATATGACGAAGATAAAGTTATAGCAATAGACCCGTATCTTTCAAACTGCGTTGAAAGGATATGGGGATTCAAGCGAATTATGATGCCAATAATTTCACCCATGGATATTGAAGCTGATATATTGCTTGTAACACACCATCATGAGGACCATCTTGACGTAGATTCGATCCCTTTCTTAATGGAATGCAAAAAAACGAAACTGTATGGTCCTAATACTGTGATAGAAATATGTAAAGGAATGAAAATACCTGAAGATAGACTGACCAAAATGGCAATAGGAGATGAAATAACTGCAGGCAATGTAACAATAAAGGCTTTGTACGCAGACCATGGTGAGCTTGCTCCAGATGCAATAGGCATGCTTTTAACAATAAAGGGTATTAAAATTTACATAACAGGGGATACGGCATACAGGCCAGAATATATGCAAGATGCAAAGCAAGCAAAGCCAGATATAATCATAATGCCTATTAATGGTGCGTTTGGTAATCTTGGCCCTGAAAGTGCTGCAAAGATGGCACGGGATTTCGAGGCTAAAGTAGCAATACCTGGACACTACTGGATGTTTAAAGAACATAATGGTAATCCGCAAGAATTTGAAAACAAAATGAAGGAGTATGCACCTAAGTGTATGATAAAATTCATGTGTCAGGGAGAGGAATATAGATATGAAAGCACTAGTCAAATATGAAAATGGATTAGGCAAGATGGAGATAAGAGAAGTGCCTGTACCAGAGCCGGAATACAATGAAGTTCTGATAAAGGTTAAGGCCGTTGGCATATGTGGAACCGATTTAAAGATATATGACGATAAATTTACATCATATCCTCCTGTTATTGTTGGACACGAATTCGCTGGAGAAGTAGTAAAACTTGGGGAAGGGGTAAAGTCTGCAAAAATTGGGGATAGGGTTGTAAGTGAGCAGCACACCAAGACTTGCGGAGTATGTGAGTACTGCTTGACAGGAAAAAGACACCTTTGCCCCGAAAAAAGAGCTCCAGGGTATGGTATTGATGGAGCATTTGCACAATACATAAAAATCCCTGAGTCACTGTTGCATATGATACCGGATGGAGTGAGCTATGAAGAGGCCGCCCTTGTTGAACCAATGGCTATAGCAGCTTACGGTATACTGGATAAAACTAAGATACATCCTGAAGACACTGTAGTAATACTGGGTTGTGGGGCAATTGCAATACTTGCGCTCCAGATGATAAAAGCTCAAGGGGCATCAAAAGTAATAATGACGGGAATAGATGTGGACGAAAAGAAAAGATTTAATATTGCCAAAGGCTTTGGAGCGGACGTAGTAATAAATTCACAGAGGGAAGATCCTGTTAAAGTTGTTTTAAATGAAACAAACAAAATGGGTGTGGATGTTGTAATAGATCTATCTGGAGCACCACAGGCAATATTGCAGGGATTCGATATGCTAAAGAAGGATGGGCGTTTTTGTGCCATTGGGCTGCCCAATGGGGAAGTAGCGGTACCATGGATGAAGCTTGCTTTAAAAGCCTCCACTATTTATTTTAGCTATAGTTCAAATTATATAAGCTGGGAAAGATGTTTGTCCATGATATGCAAGGGCAAGGTAAAGTTAAAGCAGTTTACTGAAGATATTTACGCGCTTGACAAGTGGGAAGATGCTTTTAATAGGGCTAGAAGTGGTGAAGCACTCAAGGTTATTATTAAACCATAAGCTCTAAGTTTTTAAGGTATGATCCAGGTATTCAAAAGAGGACATTCCTCATACTTCAGAAAATCGCCGATAAAAGAGGTTCAGTAAAGGAGGTATTTAGATGGCTACAAAAGTAATTATGCCAAAGCAAGGACTCCAAATGACAGAAGGTATGATCACAAGATGGCTTATAGCCGAAGGGGAAAATGTTGAGGTGGGACAACCTCTGTTTGAAATGGAAACTGACAAGTTGACTATACAAATTGAAGCGAATGTATCGGGAACACTATTAAAGATCATTAAAGATGCCGGAGAAGTTGTACCTATTACTGAAATCATTGCAATCATTGGTGAACAAGGAGAAGATATATCAGATTTTTTTTCAACAGATAAGCCTGCCGATGACGAAAAGGCTTCAAAGGGTATTGAACTGAAAGTGGATACTCCGATAGAGGAAGTTAAAGCAGTAAAAGGTAAAAGAAATAGGGATGAAAGAATATTTATAACTCCAAGAGCAAAAATGATTGCCGGTGATAAAGGATTAAATTATCTTGATATTGAAGGCACTGGGCCGGAAGGTTTGATCATTGAAAAAGATGTTTTGAACTATATAGAGAAAATGCCTGCGGTGCAAAAGTCAACTCCATTGGCTGCAAGGGTTGCAATGCAGAATGACATTGAGCTCTCTGAAGTTAGCGGTAGTGGAGCAAGAGGTAAAGTAATGAAGGCGGACGTTGAAGCAGCGATTGCAGCAAGAAAGAGCCAAACTGCGACGGAAAGCAGGAATGGTAATATTATTCCATTTGAAGGTATAAGAAAAGTTATATCTACTAAAATGATGCAGAGCCTTCATGAGATGGCGCAGGCCAATCACAAAATGAGCGTGGACATGAGCGAGATTATCCGGTTTAGAGAGAAACTAAAGTCCAGCAATATCAAGGTATCATATACAGATATTATGGTGAAAGTTGTATCAAAAGCGTTGATGGATTTTCCAATTATGAATTCATCTTTAATAGAGGAAGGAATCCTTTTAAAAGATTATGTTAATATGGGTTTGGCTGTTGCTGTTGAAAGTGGGCTTATCGTGCCTGTTATTAAGAACGCGCACCTGATGACTCTGGAAGAGATTTCAACTGTATCAGCGGAGCTTATAGATAAAGCCCAAAAAGGCGGCTTATTGCCGAATGAATATTCCGACGGAACGTTTACCATCACCAATCTAGGAATGTATGATATTGAAGAGTTTACTGCCATAATCAATCCACCTGAAAGCGCTATACTAGCTATAGGAAAAATTAATAGAATTCCTGTTGTCGAAGGAGACAATATCGTGATTAGGCCGGTCATGATGTTAAGTCTTACTTATGACCACAGAATTATCGATGGAGCGCCTGCAGCTAAATTTCTACAAAGAGTAAAGCAAATTATGATGAATCCGTATTTATTGATATAGGTCAGTGCAATAACTTTACACTAACTTATAAGATAGAAGGGGAAATTATGAATAACAAATTTGATCTAACAATTATTGGCGGGGGACCTGGTGGGTATGTGGCTGCTATACGTGCGGCACAATTAGGCTTAAAGGTTGCGATTGTCGAAGAAAGAGAAATGGGGGGAACCTGTCTGAACCGGGGATGCATACCTACCAAGTCCCTCTTACATTCAGCAGAATTATATCATACTGCAAAAAACAGCGCTGATTCGGGTATTTACATAGATAATGTTCATTTTGAATATTCCAAAATTGTTAGTAAGAAAGATGCAGTTGTAAAAAAACTAAGATCTGGCGTCGAATATCTAGTGAAAAGTAATGGTGTCACTATCCTAAAAGGAAGAGGGTTCATTCTAGACAAAAACACAATTGAGGTTACTGGAAAAGAGAAACAAATTATTCATGCAGACAAGATTATCATTGCAACAGGTTCTAGACCATTAAAGCCACCTATCGATGGAATTGATGGGGATAAAGTACTAGACAGTGATGACGTCTTGAGTTTAGATTTCTGTCCCGACAAAGTTGTTATTATCGGAGGAGGCGTTATTGGAGTCGAATTTGCAACGATATATAATTCTCTTGGAAAAGATGTTGTAATCATTGAAATGATGAGTAATATCCTTCCTGGTATTGATGATGAGATTACCCAAGCCCTCAGAAAATCACTTGAAAAGAAAGGTATCAAAATATTCACTTCATCCAAAGTTATATCTATTCAATCAGGTGATAAGGCTGTTTGTACTTTTGAGAATAATGGAAAAGAACAAAGTGTGGACGGGGATATTGCCATAGTTGCTATAGGAAGAAAACCCAATAGCGAAAACATAGGTCTTGAAAATGTTAAGATTGATTTGGAGAGAGGTTTTATAAAAGTTAATGAAAGCATGGAAACTTCGATAAAAGGTATTTATGCCATAGGGGATGTTACAGGGAAAGTATTGCTTGCACATGTTGCCTCTGAACAGGGTTTGGTGGCTGCTGCCAATTCCGCTGGTAAGTATAAAAAAATGGACTATTCGGTTATTCCCGGATGCATTTATACCAACCCTGAAGTTGCAACAGTTGGATTATCAGAAGCTGAGGCTATAAAAAAAGGATATCAATTGAAAATTGGGAGGTTTCCTATAAGTGCCAATGGTAAATCCATGATCATGGGCGAGAAGGAAGGTTTTGTGAAAATCATAACCGATAAAGCCACAGGAGAAATTCTGGGAACACATATCATGGGACCAAGAGCTACAGATATGATTTCTGAGATGTGTGTAGCAATGAAACTGGAATCTACTATCGAAGAGATTGCCGATACAATACACCCCCATCCTACAGTCAGTGAAATAGTGATGGAAGCTGCTCATGATGTTGAAGGGATTTGTATACACAAGTCCAAAAAATAAAGGAGTAAAGATGGGCATGAAAAAGTAATACCAATGCCAAGAAGGCGGCATAATGTTGCAATTTATTAGCATTTTCGAGCTATTTCGAGCAATCTATATTAGAAATGTATTGACATGCCTAGGATATCCATGCTAATCTGGTTAGGATCATATTTGCGTAATTAAAAAGGGCAAAGCTGATGAAAATCAGTGGCGCAAAGCTAGAGGGTCTAAGTCCTGCAAAGGATATGACAGCCAGTTGCCATTATTCTTTATGGATAATGGCTTCTTTGTGAAAACAACGCTAAAGAAGTTCTGAATTATTATGTATATTTTATTGGGGTAAAAAAGCCTGCTGGGTAAATCCAACAGGCTTTAATTATATCAGCAACATTTCCATGGGCATGTGCTACTATTTCAGATTATGTGAAAGATCCTCAAGATTTGAGGCGTCAATACGCTTTCCGTCAAGTGTGATATATATGTCCTGGCCATTGTGGGTTTCCTTTAGGCGGATTGTATTAACCTCAACAAAAGTATCCATTTTAAGCTTTTTCACTTGCTCAAGGGTGGAAGCATAAAGCTCTTTGGACCCCTTGGCTGAACATGCATCACAGGTGCAGAAAGTAAGCTGACGGGTTACAAAGGCAGAATCAGCCTTCTTGCGAACAGTACCGCAGCGGATATCGCCATTGACGGCATGATAGCGGGTATGTAACAGTTTATGAGCCAAGGATGAATTAGCTTCACCATAGAAATCATGGTACAGATTCAGAATGTCGGGATTTTCCTGTGATTTACGGTAGGTGGAGGTTTTATCAATATCAACCAACACCTTCTGACGTTGTTCAAGGGTACCCACTTTCTCCGGAACAGGATGACCGGCACCGCAAATACAGCCTCCAGGGCAAGCCATAACTTCAATCAAATCATAGCCCACATCCACACCTTGAATAATCTTTTCCACGATAGGCTCCACATTATGCAGACCACTGATAACAGCTACGTGAACAGTTGTGTCATCGGTTTCGACAGTTGATTCCTTCAAACCGGCAAAACCGCGGACTTCTTTGAAATCCAGATGGTCGGTCATGACTTTACCGGTCAACTTCTCAACTGCCATACGAAGAGCAGCTTCTGCCACACCCCCCGATGCTCCGAAAAGAATGCCGGCTCCGGTGACCTGTCTGTAAGGCTCATCAAATTCCTGGGGCTCAATGATTGATGTATCAATGCGCTTAAGCTCAGCCATACTCATCATATCGGTAGAGGTCAGAACCGCATCCACATCACGGATTCCATCAGGTGCAAATTCAGGACGAGCAGCCTCGTATTTTTTGGCAATACAAGGAACGATGGAAACCACGTACAAATCTTCTTTATTGAGACCTGCCAGCTGGGCATAATGGTTTTTCACAGTAGCACCCATCATCTGCTGTGGTGATTTACAGGTAGACAGATGGGGAATAAGCTCCGGATAACGCCGCTCAACGAAATTGACCCATCCCGGACAGCAAGAGGTAAACTGGGGCATAACACCCTTATTTGCTACACGGTTTAAAAATTCGGTGGTTTCCTCCACAATGGTTAAGTCAGCAGCGAAGGAGAAATCAAAGACCTTATCAAAACCGAGCTTTTTGAGAAGACCCGCCATGAATCCGGAAGCCTTATCAAATGGAATACCGTAATGGGAAGAAACTACGCTTCGTACAGCGGGTGCGACAAAGGCAACCACAGTCTTAGAGGGATCATTGATAGCTCTGAACACCTTGCCTTTTTCACTCTTTACCTCTAATGCGCCACAGGGACAAGCATTCACACACTGCCCGCAGCTGACGCAATCGGTTTCATGAAGAGGAAGACCACTTCTTGTTCCCACCAACTGACGGCCATGCTTCATGTAAAAAGCCAGAACGTCGGGGCCCTCAACCTCTGCACAAGCTGCAATACAACGACCGCAGGAAATACACTTATTGTGATCCCTGACAATGAAGGGATGATCCTCAACAATTGGGATATAAGGCCTTTCATGAATTGGTTTCTCATACATAATATTATGGTCAGAAGCCTCATTTCTCAAATCACAATTATATTGCTTGTTACATCCACATCTCAGACAGCGGCGTGATTCCTCGCGAGCAGCTTCTTCAGATAACCCCAACTCGACTTCCTTAAAGTTACCTTCTCTCGCTTTAAGGTCAATGGAAGGCATCTTAGCACGCTCCAGCCTGGGGAAATGTTCAAAATCCCATTTTGGGAGGTCCTCCATGGAGCCTCTGCTGCAGCTGTAGTCTATATGACTCTCCGGAACGTACCCCTTCATGAGAAAGCTGTCTATAGCTTCGGCAGCGCGGCGACCAGCGGCAACAGCCTGAATGACTGTTGCAGGACCTGTGACACAGTCCCCGCCAGCAAAAATATTTAATTCAGAGGTCTGGGAGGTCTTACCGTTAATCTCAATATCGCCCCATTTGTTCAGCTTGACGGGGAGATCGTTATAGAGAAATTGTGTATTCGTACTTTGACCAATTGCACCAATTATGGTATCTGCCTCAATTTCAAAATTGCTTCCTTCAATAGGCACAGGGCGGCGACGACCTGAGCGATCAGGTTCTCCGAGCTCCATCCTGATGCATTGCAGTTTCTTCTTGCCATCCTCAGAAACGATGCTGGTAGGCGCCATCAAAAAAAGCATTTCAACCCCTTCATGAAGGGCTTCTTCAACTTCATAGGATTCAGCGGGCATTTCCTCCCGGGTTCTGCGGTAAATCAGTTTAACCGACTTAGCACCCTTTCTTAATGCAACGCGGGCACAGTCAATAGCTGTGTTACCACCGCCAATGACTACAACATTTTCACCCAGCTGAATATCAGCTTGCTTGGTGACCTGTTCAAGAAATTGAATACCAAGCCATACACCTGGGAGGTTCTCACCTTCAATATGCATAGGTGTAGCGTTCCATGAGCCAATAGCCAGATAGACGGCATCAAAATCATCCTGGAGATCTTCAAGACGGATGTGAGTACCAAGGGCCTTTTTAGTCATAATCTTGACGCCAAGATTCCTGATTATGTCGATTTCCTTCTCAAGAGTGTCTTTTGGCAGACGATACTCGGGAATTCCATAACGCATCATACCCCCGGCATAGTGCTGGCGTTCAAATACTGTAACGTCGTGGCCGCTGATGGCACTATAATAAGCGCAAGTAAGTCCTGACGGTCCGGCGCCCACAATAGCGATTCTCTTTCCGGTTGAATCTTGCTTTTTGGGCATCCAAGGCTCATCCTGAGCCATATCCCAGTCAGCGATGTAACGCTTAACGTGATTAATGGCAACGGGAGAATCCACCATATTACGGCGACATTGAGCCTCACAGGGATGTGGGCATACACGGCCACAGGTCACAGGGAAGGGATTACGTTCTTTGATGACCTGGAGAGCAGCGCTGAAATTACCGTTTGCTGCATGATGCAGATAAGCCTGGATATCGATATTGGCCGGACAGGTCATAACACATGGGGCGACACAGTCCGCGTTGTGATCCGACAAAATTTGCTCCAGACGAACCTTGCGATAGCTTTTTAACTTGGGACTGTTGGTGGTGATAACCATACCCTCCCGGACAGGCGTCTGGCATGCTTTTACATCTCTTTTTTGCTCACCTTCGCCTACTTCTACCACGCATAATCCACAGTTTCCATTTGAACGCTCAAGACGGATATCATAACAAAGATGGGGTATATGTATATCCTCCTGGAGTAAGGCCTGGAGGATAGTCAGATTATCGTAGACTTCAATTTCCCGGCCGTTTACAATTACTTTGATTCGTTTGTTTTTTGTAATGATTTTCATTGCGAACTCCTTTTATTGATGTGTGATATGAATTTTATGGAACCTTATCAATTATACCAAAAATGTTGTTCTTGGCCACTACTTTAAGCCCATTAAAACACTTTTTTGATAAGAATTTTTGTCAATATTAATACTGCTCTGCTGGTTTCATTATTAAAGGATCGTAGGGATAAAATACGAAGAAATTTTATTATGTTATTGTGGTATACCCAATGTTGTTCATAAGCAATATTTATCAGTTATTGGTTGAGGATATAGGAACATTGAATCAGTTAATACTCAATAGATGATGAGTTTTTTATTTACTAATTGTATAATTTTGAGTATATATAAAATAAGATGATTTATGTTGAATTGCACAGTATAATTAGATTAATATCGCTTAAAGGGAGTATATATGGATATATTAAAATTTGACAGATTTGATATGCTGAAAAAACCTATTAGACAGCGACATTTTTTAAGGCCAATTACATGGCTGTTGAGTTATCCTGCTGTTTGGGCTCACAGGGTTAAAATAATAAAAGTAGGGATGAAGGGCCTTAAACCACCATACCTGTTACTATGCAACCATAATTCCTTTATAGATTTTAAGGTAACAACTGCGGCCATATTTCCTCACCGTGCAAATTATATAGTGGCGATAGATGGCTTTATCGGCCGGGAGTGGCTTTTAAGAAACGTGGGATGTATCTGTAAGCGTAAGTTTACAAATGATACGGTTATGGTTCGGCATATGAAAAAGGTTGCTAACAATGGAGATGTAATTGTGCTTTACCCGGAAGCCAGATATTCGTTATGCGGGACTAATGCAGTCCTGCCGGAATCGCTGGGGAAATTGGCTAAGCTGCTTAAGATACCGGTTGTGACATTAATAATGCATGGACATCATGTTAATTCACCTTTTTGGAATCTCAAAAACAGAAAGGTGAAATCAATGGAGGCTGTATTAACTCATTTGATAACAAAAGAGGAAGTTACCACACTGGATTATAAAGAAATTAATGAAAGAATAAACACAGCGTTCAAATATGATGATTTTGCATGGCAAAAGGATCGCAAAATTCGAATAAGCTCTCCCGACAGAGCAAAGGGACTGCATAAGGTGCTTTATCATTGCCCCAATTGCTATGCCCAGTATCATATGATGTCTGGTGAAAACAGACTTTGGTGTAACAGTTGCAAAAAGGAGTGGCAGATGTCCGAGTACGGCGAACTGTCTGCAGTAACCGGAAAAACAGAGTTTACCCATATTCCGGATTGGTATGAATGGGAGCGGGAACAAGTTCGCAAGGAAATTGAGAGGGGTACATACAGGTTTGAATCCGAGGTTAATGTCGATACTTTGCCCAATGCCAAAGGCTTTATAAATCTGGGAAAAGGCAAACTGATCCATGATATTAACGGGTTTTTATTAGAGGGCGAATACCAGGGAAAGCCATACTCTGTGTCAATCAGCGGTAAGTCATTGTATTCATGCCACATTGAATACAATTATCTTGGCAAATATGGCGACTGTATAGATCTTAATACTTTAACCGACACATACTATATTTATCCGCAGTGCAACCATTTCTCGGTAACAAAAATTGCTCTTGCCACCGAGGAAATTTATAAGATATGGCGAACCAGCCATGTAAAAGTAATTCTTTCACAGCAGAACGCTTAATCGTGATATGCTTTGTTTTAGCTAATAAAGCATGATTGTCACTCAATCACGAGCTGCCGAACACTTCGTTATACTTTTCAATCTCTTTTTGGATTGTTAGTATAGCTTTTTCCCGCCCTTCAACTTCCGTAACCTCTGTTTCTACCTCTTCCAATTCCTTATACACACTAAAAAAGTGAGTCATCTCAAGGAAAATATGTTTGGGTAGTTCCGAAACATCTGTATAACCGTTATAGCTGGGATCAGTAAAAGGAATAGCTATAATCTTAGAATCCTTTCTGCCGTTATCAATCATAGAGAATACCCCAATGGGGTAGCACCGGACCAGGGTCATTGGCACAATAGGCTCTGAGCACAGTATTAATACATCCAAAGGATCATTATCATCCCCGTATGTACGGGGAATGAATCCATAATTAGCGGGATAATGGGTGGAGGTTGACAGAATACGGTCAAGAATTAGCATACCTGTTTCCTTATCAAGCTCATACTTTGTTTTGGAGCCCTTCTGTATCTCAACTACCGCAAAAAAATCTTCCGAATTGATTCGCTTTGAGCAAATATCATGCCAAATATTCATAGTAAATCCTTTCGTTTTTTTATCAATTATACCATAATCATGCTGCAAAACATCTCACGTCTCACATCCCATCTCTTACTTCCAGTATATTGACATCCCTCACGGCACCTTTTAATGTTAATACAAAGATCCTTCGACTTCGCTGACGCTTCGCTCAGGATGACACAAGAGAGTGTGCTGCGCGGCACTCAGGATGATACGACCGGCTAGGAGCCATTGCTGTCGATAATACTATTGTTTGAAAAAAAGAATAATCAATTCATAATAAAATTTTCCCCCTGAGATTGACAGTACAATATAATGGTAATATAATGATATTATTAATTTGATAATATCAAAACGATAATAACATTAGTAATTTAAGTCGGAAGGTGATGCAATGTCGAATAAGGTATTAAGAAATAAACAGGGCCTTACCGAAGAGGAGTTTTTGGAAGAATATAATACTGATGCATATGAAAGACCTTCGGTTACCGTAGATATGCTGATTTTTACAGTAACTGATGAAGAAAGCAATAACTATAGAAAACTTCCTGAAAAAGTTTTGAAATTACTTATGATAAAAAGAGGAGATCACCCGTGTATGGGACAATGGGCGCTTCCGGGCGGGTTTGTACAAATGGACGAAAGCCTGGAAGAGGCAGCTTTAAGGGAATTAAAAGAGGAAACCAATATCGACAATATATATATGGAGCAGCTTTATACCTGGGGGGATGTGGACAGAGACCCGCGTACAAGAATAATCAGTGTTTCCTTCATGTCTCTGGTAGACAGCAGGACTCTTGATATCAAAGCCAGTGATGACGCAGATGATGCAAAATGGTTTACGGTTTCCTGCAAATTATATCAGGAACAAAAGACGGTAATAGAAAAGGGATATATTCTGCAAAGGCTGTATAGATTAAGTTTAACCAATGAGGAAAATAATCTTTCGGCAACAATAAAAGTTACAAAAACCGTTGAGGGCAAAGTAACAAAAGTAGAAAGAAAAATAGTTGAATCTAACGGGATAGCCTTTGACCATGCAAAAGTTATAGAATATGGCATTGACAGATTACGGAACAAAATCATATACACAGATATTGCATTTAATCTGATGCCGGAACTATTCACTCTTACAGAGCTACAGAAGGTATTCGAAGTCATTCTTGATACCAGGTTGTTAAAAGCAAACTTCAGAAGGAAGGTCGCACATATGGTAATCGAAACCGATGAGTATACTAAGGACTTAGGCCATAGACCTTCAAAATTATTTAAATTTAACTCGGGCTGGGACTATGTTTCTGATTAAAATGCGGCGAAACCCGGTAGCTTAGAAACAAAGGTTTCTGCTGGGGATATCCTTAACGAAGCAGTTAAGAAAACAAAAAAAGAGAGGGGAACCTGGAATGATTATTAATAAAAATGAATTTTTAAAAAAGAGCAACGAAACTCTTGGAGAAATATTTGATATGCTGGCAGGACTGCCTTCTATACCGCTAAAGGATTTGAAACCAGAACAGACTGCCCTTGTAATAGTTGATATGATAAACGGTTTTGTCAGGGAAGGTGCTTTAGCCAGCAATAGAGCTGAAAAGGCAATACCGGCAATAGCAAGTTTATCAAAGAAATGTGATGAACTTAATATCAAAAAGTTAGCATTTGCAGACACCCATACAGATGCATCGCCTGAATTTGGCGCTTATCCTGAACATTGCTTAGCTGGCAGTAGTGAAAGTGAAGTGGTTGACGAGTTGAAGGAAATCGGAGGCTACAAACTAATTCCGAAGAACTCCACCAATGGCTTTCATGAAGAAGAATTCCAGAAATGGCTTAAAGAAAACAATCAAATAAATACTTTTATTGTTACAGGAGTCTGTACCAACATTTGCGTGGAACAATTTGCCCTGACGTTAAAAACATTCTTTAATAAGCAAAACAAGAAATCAAGAATAATAGTTCCTGTAAACACAGTTGACACCTATGATCTGGGCATCCATGACGGGGACTTAATGAATATAATGGCACTTTATAATATGATAGTAAACGGGATTGAAGTAGTTGCGGGGGCGAAATAAATGAATAAGAGAAACTTAGCCTTATTAACAGATTTTTATGAGCTTACCATGGCAAATGGATATTTTAAGCATGGACTGAAGGATGAGGTAGCATATTTTGATATGTTTTTCAGAAAAATTCCTGACGATGGCGGCTTTGCAATTATGGCGGGTTTGGAGCAGCTTATAGAGTATCTTAATAATCTTAGATTTAATGATGAAGATATCGAATTTTTAAGAAATAAAGAGATGTTCTCTGAGGAATTCTTGCAATATCTTAAGAACTTTAAGTTCAGCTGTGATGTATGGGCTATACCGGAAGGCACCCCAATATTCCCCAATGAACCTATACTGACGGTTATAGGCCCTGTTATTGAGGCTCAGTTTATTGAAACAATGGTTCTCTTAACAATAAATCATCAAAGCCTTATAGCAACAAAAGCAAACCGTATTGTCAGGGCGGCACAGGGCAGGAGTGTAATGGAATTTGGTTCAAGAAGGGCTCAGGGATATGATGGAGCCATTTATGGAGCAAGAGCTGCATATATTGGCGGATGTGTTGGAACAGCGTGTACAATCTCAGATAAATATTTCGGGGTTCCGGCACTTGGTACTATGGCCCACAGCTGGATTCAAATATTTCCGACAGAACTGGATGCTTTCCGGGCTTATGCACAGACATACCCCGATAATTGCACTTTACTGGTAGACACATATAATACATTGAAATCGGGGGTCCCAAACGCAATCAAAATATTCAATGAAGAAATCCTGCCCAGAGGTTTCAGGCCGAAGGGAATAAGAATTGACAGCGGAGATATTGCGTATCTTTCTAAAGAGGCCAGAAAAATGCTTGATGAGGCGGGGTTTAATGACTGTAAAATTGTTGCCTCAAATGCCCTTGATGAAACTATTATCAGAGATTTGCTGATAGAAGGTGCAAAGGTGGATTTATTCGGTGTGGGCGAACGCCTGATTACTTCGAGGTCTGAGCCGGTTTTCGGAGGTGTTTACAAGCTGGTAGCTGTAAAAGAGAACGGCAAAATTATCCCTAAAATAAAACTCAGTGATCATGCGGGGAAGGTTACCAATCCGGGATATAAACAAGTATGGAGACTCTTTGACAATAGGAGCGGAAAAGCAATTGCGGATTTGATTACCCTGAATGATGAGGTTATAGATGAAAGCAAGCCATACGAACTTTTTGACCCAGAGTTTACCTGGAAAAGAAAGACGGTAAAAAATTTCATCGCCAGAAAGCTTCATGTTAAAATTTTTGACAAAGGCAACTGTATATATAAAAGACCTGATATTGATCAGATCAGAAACTATTGTAAACAGCAAATAGATACATTGTGGGATGAGGTGAAAAGATTTGAAAATCCACATAAATACTATGTGGATTTGTCATTGCCCTTATGGGAGCTTAGAGAAAGCCTGCTGAGGGAATATTCAATAGAGTAGAGAAAGCTCTGGCAGTTAATAATCCCAACTATCATCATCCCAGCTATCATCGTCCCAATTGTCGGGATTACTAAGCTGTTCCCTATAACCCATGGTAATATTCCAGGTTTCATGAAAGTCTGAAATGGTAAGAGAGTTTTCTTCCTCTTCTTCATCGGGTGGGAAGAGAATACTTACGGTACCTCCCCCTTCTAAGGTTTGGGTAATCTTATTGCCTTCCTGTGTTACTCCTTCTAAATCACCGAGAGGATTATCTGCTTTCGGAGGAAGATTGTCCGGTTTGCCCGGGAAATAGCTCTTTGCGGGATCAGTGGCCTGACCGGGATTGGCAGGGGAGCTTTTTTCCATACCGAAAAACCTGCCCTTAAGTTCAACAGGGCCTAAGAATAGATTAACAAAGCGAACAGTAGCCTCCGCACCCTTTATTCTTATGGTTATAGGAGCTTCCCATAAATCCCAGCCGCCTTCCACAACTGCTGCTCCCAATCCTGCATCACCCTGCACGGTCAATTTAGCATTTCCCCAACCGATATATCCATCGAATACGGGCAATTCAAATTCGGTTAGAGAAACAATACTAATGCCGTCCTTTTGAGCAACAACCTTTGGTGCCCCTTTTTTAAATTTTGGGATTATTGTCAGTTTTAGGTTATTATCAGCAGTGTACAGTAAAAATGCTAAAGGTACTTCTTCATCGCCAAACTCACCTTTTTCTTTAGCTATCATGAACTGATTTATATACATGGCACCGCGATAGAATCTGGGGATATTATATATATTTGACAACTTCTCTCTTGCCCGTCCTGAATCAGCATAAATATAATAGGATTCATCCAGACTCTCAAGTTCCAAGATATTGTTGGCACGTATTTCATGGCCTTCGGCTTCAATACGCCAAATGTAACTTTGCTTGGTATAAAAATCATATTCTATTTCTTCTATTGGTTTCTCTCGATTAAAAGGATTATAAAAGACGCCATAGGCTGAAAAGCTGTCTACCTGCGTCATCAATCCATATAATCCGTCTGAGGTTTCAAGCCGCACGCATGAGAGAGGCCAGATTTCTTTTAAATCATCTGAATAGCCTGCTATATAGGCGTCTTCGGGCAAAGGCTCCTGCTGCCAGTATGTAATAACTGCAGGTGCAGAGAGCATTAAATGCTCGCCTGGTTTTGCTTTATCCTCACACAGGAATCCGGGGCAGAGATTTCCTTCGGGAGAGCCCGTCAGGACAGCTACATTTAACTGAGATATACCGGGAAGCGCCCCTTGTGGTATACTCACACTCATCATGCCCATGCCTGAGATAACCGCAAACTCTGTACTGGCTCCAGTTTCCACAGAAACTTCTTCAGTCAGCTCATCACCTCCCCTGGCTATTTCTTCGCCGGGACCTGATGAAGTAATATTGGCGGTTATATTGGAAGTATCAGTTGCCTTTGCAGGGGTATCTGTTTCATTGCCTTTTGTTGCAACTCTTGAACAGCCTGAGAAGAGTATGAATACAATAGAGGAAATTAACATAATTTTTTTCATATTAACTCAGCTCCGACCACTTGCTTACAGTAAAATTATCCCATATATCTTATTACTTTACAAGCAAAACTTCCCAACCAATCTGACCGTCTTGTTCTGATTTTTGTGCACAATACTATCAATACCGAAGCATTTCCAAATGATGTAAATATCTTAGGCAAAGAAACCATGACAGGCCGCGGGTGCGGCAAGTACAGCTACCGAAATGAAGCAGGGGCTGAGGCTGAGACTTTTTTACGGGAAAAGTTATCGCAAAATTAGGAACTCTTCCAATTTGGTATAGTTCATAGCATAAATGGCCGAAGAAATCTTTAATCTTCGGCCATCTTATTATATTTTAAGCATTTTAAGTTTGTATCCATCATTTTTTTAACGGAAATTATTATGCTCAGCAGCCTCTGCATCTGCTTTTGTTATGTGGACTGTGCCGTGGGGATGCTGAGGAGGTGCATAAATAGAGTATAGTTTCAGAGGTATATTACCGGTATTTATTATGTTATGCCATTTTCCAGCAGGTATTATGATAATATAATCATCCTCTACATTAGCCTGAAAATCCATTCTGTCCATTCTGTCACCCATTAAAGCCAGCCCCTGTCCCTGCTCAATACGTATAAACTGATCAAGGTTCGGATGGTTCTCTAATCCGATGTCCTCACCAACATTAATGCTCATTAAGGTTAGCTGCAGATGGTTACCGGTCCATAAGGCAGTTCTGAAGTTAGTGTTTTGCTTTGTTGCGTCCTCGATATTAACTGAAAAAGGCGCAGGTCCGTAATCAGTCAAAGGAATTTGATTGCCGTATTGATTCGAAATAGACATTTGATTAAAACTTTGTATATTGGAGCCGTAAGGATATTGATAATAATTGTACGGATCATATGTATTGTAACCGGGGCCAAAGATGGGTGCGCCGGCATAATAAGAAGATGAATAAGTATTATAATAATTGTTCAAAAAAGTCCATTCCCTTCTTAAGCTTATCCAATTTATACTATGATGTTAAACAAGCCGGTGTTCTTACTGTGGGAATGCAATACAAGTAAAAGGTGACCAAAAGAATGTAATCCTGAGCATTGGCGCAGGATTACATATAAAAAAACTATCTATATTTTACAGACAAAATATAATTAGACAGAGGTATATCCACCATCTACTTTTATATTCTGTCCGGTAATGTAGGAAGCCTCATCACTGGCCAGGAAAACAGCCGCAGCATTTAATTCTCCTTCACGACCATAACGACCCAGAGGAACAGATACTTCCATAAATTTGGTAAAAGATTCTGTTCTTAAAGTATCAGCTGTTAGCTCGGTTTCAAAATAACCGGGGCTGATGGTATTGCAGGTAATGTTATATTTAGCCAATTCAGCAGCAACAGCTCTTGTAAAGTTAACAACTCCGCCTTTAGAAGAGTGATAGGCAACGGTATCCATGGCCGTATTACCAACTTGCCCGTATATAGAAGCAATATTTATTATTCTTCCGTATTTCTTTTCAACCATGTATTTTGCAAATGCTCTGGTAACCTTAAAAACACTTGTCAAGTCTGCATCAAGCGTAAATTGCCAGTCTTCGTCAGTCATATCAAGTACGCCAGCATTTCTTGATGCACCAGCATTATTAACAAGAATATCAATTTGTCCGTAAAACTTGTATGCTTTTTCAGCTGCTTTGTTAACCGCTTCTGTATCAGTAACATCACATTGTATTGGCAGACATCTGACACCATAAGCTCTGATGTCTTCTGCAACCTTCTCAAGTTTTTCAATTCTCCTTGCCAGAATAACCAGGTCCGCTCCCTGCTTGGCAAAGCCTTTCGCCATTTGGGCTCCTAATCCTGATGAAGCGCCTGTAACTACTGCTACGCGTCCGTGTAAATCAAACATAAATCGTCCCCCATTTAATGTCATTACTAGATTGTTATTTATTTAACAACTCCAATATTAACAAATTCATTTCGTTCTGTCAAGTATACAAAATACAGAATACAATCATAAACCACATATTATTGTATTTCCAGAATCGATAATTTTATTATGCCAGATTAGCTTTCATAATAACCGTGATAAAGTTACAAAAATGCAAAACTTACCATGAAAAATTGCACAGCAGGGATACCAATCCTGTTATTTATCCTGGCTATGCGGGTAGATGTGTATATGGTTTTTCAATATAATCTTTAATCTTTTCAATGGTATCAAAACTACCCATTGCTATCATAGTCTTGGCAACCAGAGTTTCGGTATTGAAATCACCGGCAATTATTATTTTATTGCGGGGAAGCAGGCTTCCAACTTCGTAAATGCCATACTCCACACCCTCTTCCATACATTGGGTGGTAAGAACCACAATGATGCCTGCTTCTATTAGTTCGTTAATCTTTCTTGCTATACCCTGTTCAGTGTCGGGGATTCCACCCAGGCCGAAACTTTCTATTATAACGCCTTTATAGTGCTCTTTTATAAAATCAAATATATCTGTATGCATGCCTGGAATTAATTTAAGAACCAGGATACGGTCATTATATTTTGTACGGATTAAAAGGGGATTATTATTCTCTTTTTGCGGGAATTGATCTTTTACACGTGCGTCATATATAACTTTATGGTGTTTAATATTCGCAACAACCGGAAAATTTACACTTTCAAATGCATCATAAGACTTAGTTTTTATTTTGGTTGCTCTCGTTCCGGCAATAAGGTCTCCGTCAAAGCAGATAAACACTCCGGCTATACTTTCCATAGCAAAATAAACTGCTTCGGTAAGATTTTGTATACCATCGGTATAGAATTCGGTAATGGGGTACTGGGAGCCTGTAATTATAACCGGTTTGTTCAGATTATGAAAGATATATGTCAAGGCTGCAGCTGTGTAGGCCATGGTATCGGTTCCATGGGTAATAACAAAACCATCAAACTTTTGGTAGTGTTCTTTTATATGATTTGCAATAACAAACCATTTATCCGGTGTCATATTAGTGCTGTCAATATTCATGATGTTCATACCCTCGAGACTACAAATACCTTCGGGTATATTAATGAGTTTTATAAGTTCGTCAATTTCCAGCTCAGGTCTAAGACCCAGGTTATGTTTTTTTGATGCTATTGTGCCTCCTGTTCCAAGTATTAACACCTTTTTCATGTTGCACCTCTGTTTTATATCTTATTTGATAATATTTTAGCATAAACAACCAATTAATAATATTTTTAAAGCTCACAGGCAATAATAAGGAACTGTATATATTAATGAAAACAATAGGAATCTATCGCTTGCCTTTGAAACTATCAATTTACAAAAGGAGGAGAGTCCTATTCATCAAAATAAGAATGGACAGACTTCTTTCAGTGGTACTTTTGGTGAATGCCTTGATAATGCCGCCACTCATCGGTTTAATAGTTAAAATACCCATTCCACCTGATTATATAGAAAAACAGTAACCTTTAATTTTCGGACTGGAGTTAATTATGGAGGAATTGTTTTATTGGAGAAGGAAGTTATAAGTCAAAAACAGGCTATTATCATAATGTCTACCTTTATTATCGGGAGTACTGCCATCCTGGGTATAGGAACACACGCTAAACAGGATATATGGATAGCAACCATTATTGCTATGGTAATGACAAGTTTAATATTTGCTGTATATGGAAGGATATCCAGTCTTTTTCCGGGAAAAAGCATATATGAAATACTGGATTTGCTTTTTGGAAAAGTGTTTGGTAAAGTATTTTTACTGTTTTTTGTATTTTATTCTTTTACTTTGGGTGCTCTTGTAATCAGAGATTTTGGTGAATTTGTAAAGATTGCTTCTCTTCCGGAAACCCCTTTATGCATTTTTGCATTTTTCGCTGTTGTTCTTATCATATGGGCAGTCAGGGAAGGCATAGAGCTTCTGGGAAGATTCCTTGCTATTTTCTTTCCTATATATGTTTTTATGATATCCATAGTTACTTTATTATCAATTCCTCTTTTCGATTTTAGTAATTTAAAGCCTGTTCTGTATGATGGACTAAATCCTGTGTTAACAGATTCATTTGGCATTTTTACATTTCCTTTCGCCGAGGTAGTGGTATTCTTATGTTTAATGGGCAGTCTCAGGAAAAACAGCAGTGTATACAAAGTGTATTATAATTCACTGTTAATTTCGGGTACTCTCTTAATAATAATTGCACTTAGATCAATTCTGGTACTAGGTATGCCCGGAAGATTAATACAGAATTTTCCGCCTTATGCATCGACCCGGATAATCAGAATAGGAGCCTTTCTTCAAAGAATAGAAGCTTCGATTGCTATAATTTTTATGTTAAGCGGATTTACAAAGACTACAGTATGTCTGTATGCAACAACAAAAGGTATTGCCCATTTATTCAATATAAAAGGATACCGTAAGCTGGCTGCTCCATTAGGAATATTGACGGCATTATACTCACTGATAATGTATGAGGACGCGGCAAAAATGTTTGAGTGGACTTCAAAAATATATCCATATTACGCTATCCCACATCAGATTATTTTTCCCACCCTGGCATGGATTGTTGCTGAAGTTAAAACCCGGACATCAAAAAAAAATAATGCAATCAAAGCTGAAGAAACAGATAGCACCGCATTGCCTGAATCGCATAATTAATGACGAAAATCAATTATTTGGCAACGTCCTATTGTCAGCATGGAAATTGCTAAGAGAATTGAAGTGTGTTATATTACTATAGTAGTTGTAAAGGAGGTTTCGCGAAACCAATTTTACAAGGTGCGATATTAAAAAAGTTATCCCTAGGGGAAAAGGGTAAGATTGGAACTGACTAGCTTTTTAGTAATCTTAAATCAACTTACTGACTTCTAATTGAGTGGTGCTTATGTCAAAATTGCGATGGTATAATAGCATAAGATTTAAAATGCCTATTGTTTTGTTGCTGATTATTGTTATACCAATTCTCACTTTTTGGCAATTTAACTATAATGCTTTGTTGGACAATGTTAAAGAGAGCTCCGCAAAAATCATTGAAGCCAAACTGGCAAATATCTCGTTACATATAGAATATGTTATGGACAATATAATAGACTTCGTCTATGAAAACTATTCGGGCATAGAAAGTGAAACACTAATAAAGAACTATATTGACAGTACCGGTGCAGAAAGGTCTTTACAAAGAAGCAAACTTACATTATACGCATTTACAAGTGCTGTAAAAAATCGTTTTATTGATTCTATTTATTTTTTGGTGGAGGGCAACGATGAAATTATCACCACGATACATAATCAAAAAGAGATACCTGTGTCTTCTGAACTTGGTGTTGCCATAAATAAAGAGTTTTATCCAATGCATGCTAATGGAAAATCCGGGTGGATACCTGTTAAATTGCCTCAGAATCAAGATTCATCAATTTCGTATGTCAAATCCCTGACGGTTATTGATAATAATGGGAATTCTCGCATATGTTCCATTGCAATCAATCTTTATACGGATACTTTTAATAAAATCTTTGATATGAAAGATTTTAGCGATTCAAGTATTATCATCAGTGATTACTCAGGAACGGCTATGCTTGGAACAAATGAAAGTCTGATCAATACTTCACTCAAACAGTACTCTCTTTATGAGGAAGCCTATAAATCTAACAAAACCATCGGAACGTATTACGTGACTCAGAATGATGTCGATTATATGATTGTTTACTACACGTCATTGGCGACAAATTCTAAGTATATAGAGGTAGTACCTATTAGTACACTTTATGGAAGTGTCGATATACATTCAAAAATGTTGGTAATTATTCTGTTTATCGGTATTGGTATTGCACTGTTTGGTTCGTACGCTTTGGTGAGATATGTAACCATGCCGATTGATAATCTAATCAAGGGTATGGATGAGCTTGCGGTAGGCAATCTTGTTGACGCTAAAGAAACAGATAGAAATGATGAGCTTGGGCTCATGCTGAAAGGCTATAATGTTACTGTGAAGAAATTAAGAAAGCTGATTGATGAGGTTTATGTACAGAAACTTTTGCGCCGGGAAGCTCAATTAATTATGTTCCAGTCACAGATGGATGAGCATTTCCTTTATAATACCTTAAATTCGATATATTGCACTGCGACAAAAGAAAAAGCAATCCAGACAGCGGATATGGTTTATATGCTTTCGAGATTTTTCAGGTTCAGCCTGGCCAAGGGAAAGGTTATGATAACTGTCGGTGAGGTCGAACAAACAATTAAATTATACTTATCAATACAAAAGATTCGTTTTAATGATCGACTGGATTATCATATACATGTGGACAATGGAGCTAAGAATGTGCTTGTAAACAAGTATATCTTCCAGCCCATAGTAGAAAATGCGATTATACACGGAATCGAGGGGAAAAAAGGGAAGGGTCATGTCGACATCTCATTTAAATATGATGATGATTTCTTATATTTTCAAGTTACAGATAATGGAGTTGGTATGAGTACCGATAAGCTTCAAAAGCTGCTTGGCCATATTAATAATTACAATATGGTTGAAGGGGAAAACTTTGCGCTCAAGAATATTAGTGAACAAATACGAATTATGTATGGAGAAGAATACAAGATAACGATAACTAGTGAAATTGACAAAGGAACGACTGTCAGTTTTAAAATACCTGCCAAAAGCAGACCTTCCTGAGCACAGTTAAAGAGTGAAGGTATCAAAAAACAGGACAAAATATGATACCAAATGTAAATCTTTGGGGTCTTATGTAAATGAATAAATTTTGATAAAATAGTATTATATAACTAGTTTTTTACACTAAAAATCTAATAGTAGAGAGTTTATTCAAGGTGAGATGTTAAGAAAAAACAATAAGTTATAATCGGAAGGCTTTTTAATGCGGGGGGATTAATACAAGAATTTTTTACGGTTAGATTTTGGTAATATGAATATTTATCCTGTACAATTAATGGGCATGAAAGTCTCGCCAAGAAGCATTTCACATAAGAACAAAACCATGTTCCTGATAATTTTCACTCAAATATTAAAACACTCTTAAACAACTATTATGTATTAATCGATGGGGGATTAAATTGGCCGAAGAGATGGAAAAGATGAATCGGTATTCGGTGCTGGTAGTTGATGATGAGCACCTGGCAAGAGAACACATTTTGAATACCGTTGAATGGGACAAACTTAATATCAGTACCTTATTCGAAGCTTCAAATGGTTATGATGCGCTTGATATCATTAGAGAACATCATCCGGAGATTATTGTTCTTGATATTAAAATGCCCGGAATTAATGGCGTCGAGGTTCTCGCTCTCATGCAACAGGAAGGGCTGAGTGCAAAGGTAATCATATCCAGTGGTTATAGTGATTTTGAAGCTGCACAAAAAATGCTTTCTATCGGTAATGTTGTTGAATATATATTAAAACCGGTGAATGAAGATCAAATTGTAGAGGCTGTTATAAAGTGTATTATAAAAATTGATGAGGAACGCAAAATCAGCGAATTGAACAGGACTTTAAAAAGTGCCCGTGAAATTATCCGCAAACGCGAACTTTTTGATTTAATCTTTGGGCAAGCAAACGATGTGACAAAATCTAAATATAATCATATCGAAGATTATATCCAAATTGCTGTTGCCAGAAGCCAACATGGCGAAAATGAGGTTGTCGGTTTTTGCAAAACATTACAGACAAAATATGAGTGTTTAAGAGAGATATTTATCGACAGCCGGCTGAGTTTTGTTGTTCTTTATTTTTCAAGCCATAAAAAGCAAGGCCTTGATAAAGTATTTACTATCTGCCAGGAATTAAATGATAACATTGATTGCAAGATAGGTATTGGGCGAGTATTTTCAAGCCTATATGATGCAAATCTATCTTATCGGGAAGCGACTGTAGCATATGATGTGGGATTATTGGAAGATGTCCCAATAATGTCATTTAAAAATGTGCGGACCAAGCTGAATCAGACGCCCATATTTAATCAGATAATAGAAGACCTAAAGCAAGCATTAATTAATAACCGGAAAGAAGAGATTGACCGGCTCATTTCGGAAATCACAACATCTATATTAAACAGTTACTTGAACAGTGAAATCCCACCAACAGCCGACAGGCTAAGTAACCTTAAGGTTGTTTTTATGCATTGCCTTGAGAGCGTGATGCCTAAGCAAGCTATAAACCTGAATTTGAATTCGTTACTTGGGTGTATAAATACAGATGAGTTATATCATACTGTGAAGAAAATTCTAATACAGGGATGCCATTATTATTCTAAAAAAAATATTTCAAATAAGGTCGAGTTGGTAAACGCTGCAAAAAAGAGTATTGAAGAGAACTATGCTGACAATATTTCTTTAAATTCGGTGGCAGCAGATGTGATGATTACGCCTTCATATTTATCAAGGCTTTTTACCGAGATAGAAGGCCAAACCTTTTCTGACTATGTGTTGCATGTGAGAATGAATAAGGCAAAGGAACTTCTTTCAGACCGCAGTATGAAGATTTATGAGATAGCCGAGATGGTGGGATACAGGGGCACAAAACATTTTTTAAAAGTGTTTAAAGAAAAAGAGGGACTTACACCATCCCAGTACAGGAACAACATTTTATTGGAAAACTGAACAAGATAGCATACCAAAGTAAATGAAAGGACCCTTTTTTAGTTAATTTGCCTATGCTACCATTAAATCGGGCAGGCTTTTAATGCAAATTAACTAAAGCCATTTTCAATAAGGTGCCCCAAGATAATTTAAGGAGGAAAATTGAATGAAAAAATTGGTAGCAATGCTTCTTGTACTCTCTATGGTATTCATGTTTGTTGGTTGCGGATCATCTGCACCGGCAAATAGCCCTACGGGCGGTGCATCTGATTCTGGAAAAGAACCGTACTTAATAGGGGTTTCTGTACCAACGGTCGAGATGACATTTTTTGCCAAGATGCAGACAGAACTCAAGGCTAAATATCCGAACGAGAGAGTGGTTGTGGAATTCTTTAACTCTGCTGACAACCAGGAAAAACAGAACAAAGACGTAGAGGATATGATCGCTAAGGGTATGGATGGTATCGTTATAATACCAATTACTGTTGAAGGAGCAGTTCCTGCTATTCAATATGCCAACGAGAAAAATGTACCGGTTATTACAGTCGACAGACAAATAACCGAGGATGCCGATTGTGAAGTTTTAGGATTTGTTGGATCCGACCATAAACCTATGGGTGTAGGTTGTGCAGAGCTGTTGGTTGAAGGCCTTGAGAAAATGTATCCTAACGAACCCGAATGGATTGTTGTTGAACTTACAGGTACACCCGGATCTTCTGCTGCTATAGATAGAGGAGCTGGAATTCATGAAGTTCTTGATCCAATTGATAAAGTTACTGTTAAGACTTTTAATGGTGAGTTCTTGACAACTACAGCAACAAATATTGCAGCTGACGTTTTAATCTCAGGTGTTGACGGAAAACCTGTTCACGCTTTTGCTTGTCACAATGATATGATGGCTGAAGGTGTGTATCAGGCGCTGGTCAATGCGAAAATGCTTGATAAAGTAGTAGTAACAGGTATTGATGGTCAGATGTCAACAGTTCAAAAAGTTGCAGATGGAGAGATTGCAGGTACAGTATTACAGTATCCCGCAATGGTTACTCTCGGAGTCGAACTTATTTGTGATCACCTTGATGGAAAAGAAGTTGATAAAATTAATTTCTACGAAACAACCAAGGTTAGCAAAGACAATGCTCAGAGTTTAATTGATGACGGAAGTGCATATTAATTCAATTTTTGTTGTGCCAGGCAGTAAAAACTGCCTGGCATATAAAAATTATAATTTACCGGGGATAAAATGAATTGGATGACAGATATTTTTTCAAGTAGTGAAATGGGTTTTGAATATGAATTATAATGATTTTGCATTAGTAGCCAAAAGTATAACAAAAGATTATGGGGCCAACAGGGCTTTGGATAATGTTGACTTGTTTCTGGATTATAACGGAGTCCATGCATTATTAGGAGCTAATGGGGCGGGTAAAAGTACGCTTATGAAAGTACTTGCCGGTATCGTTAATGAGTATGAAGGTCAAATCTATTTAAACGGTAAGGAAATAAAGCTGACAAGTCCTCATGCTGCAATGGCTCATGGTATCGGGATGGTACATCAAGAGTTGTCAGTACTGCCCAATATCACTGTAGCGGAAAATGTATATTTAAACAGATTTCCCAAGACAAAACTGGGAACTGTTGACTGGAATAAGTTATATGATGATTGCACTAAAATACTTGAGTCTTTAGGGCTGAGTATTGATCCAAGAATGATGCTGGGTAAACTCACTGTTGCTGACAGACAGATGGTTGAGATTGCAAAGGTGCTATCGATGAATCCGCGGATTATTCTGCTGGACGAGCCCACATCTGCGCTTAGCGAAATGGAAATACAGCGCTTGCTTGAGCTGATTAGAACACTTAAAAAGAACCATAGCATTGTATTTATTACGCATAAACTGGACGAAATGCTGGCAGTGTCAGATAAAATTACCATACTGCGTGATGGAAAGCTCCTTGATACAATTGATGTTGTTGATAAAACCAATCCATCGGAGAAGGAATTAGTTTCAAAAATGATTGGTGTATCAAGTGGAGATTTAAGCGAAATGTTCCCGCAAAAAAGTAAAGAGACCGGAGAAGTCATTCTCGAGGTGGAAGGGTTAACAAACAAAGGCGTATACGAAGATATTAGCTTTAATGTAAAAAAAGGTGAGGTTGTTGTTTTTACTGGCCTGAAAGGTGCTAAGCGTACAGAAGTTATGCGCGCCGTGTTTGGAGCTGATCCTTTTACTCATGGAACAATTAAAGTTCGCGGGGAAAAACTTAAAACAGTAACAATACAGAATGCGGTCAAAAGCGGTATGGCGATGGTGACGGAGGACAGAAAGGGCGAGGGGATTGTTCCACTTATGATGGTCAAGGATCATATTTCTATGTCGACAATCAGCGAAAGCGCCCGTGCCGGTTTTATCAATAAAGAAAAACTGGGTGAAAAAGCGAAAACATATGTTGATAAACTTAAAATAAAGGTTCACAGCATTAATGATTTAATCACTTCGCTTAGCGGAGGAAATCAACAAAAAGTTGTTTTGGCGAAATGGTTAGCCGCAAATCCGGATATTTTGATTTTGGATGAACCTACACGCGGTATAGATGTAGGGGCAAAAATTGAGATATATAAATTGATTCGACAAGTGGCTGACGAAGGTACGGCAGTTTTGGTTGTAACCTCGGAATTACCGGAGGCAATAGGCTTGGCTGATCGGTTGTATGTGATGTTTGAGGGGAAAATGATTGGCGAGCTAAGTGAGAAAGACATTGATACGGATAAGATTATGCATATGATGTTTGGTCAAAGGATAGGAGAGTAACGAGATGAAGACAAACGCAGCAAAAAGGAATAAAATAGATATTGTGGCAATTACGCCTGTGTTGTTTCTACTTGTATTGGTTATATTTTATTCGGTATCTACGAATAATTTTTTCTCCATTACAAACTTAATCAACATTGGGCGTCAAATATCGATTACGGGAATCATGGCTATTGGGGTAACGTTTGTTATTCTGCTCGGAGAGATTGATTTATCGCTTGCAGTAATTTTGTCATTCAGCGGAATGATTGTATCAGGACTATCGCTGGGTCGATACTTCGGGATGAATCCAATGCCAGTTTGGTTATGTATAATTATAACGCTTATTATTGGCGCTTTACTGGGAGCTATTGCAGGTTTTGCAAATGCGAAACTTAGAATACCCGGGTTTATGGCAACATTGGCCATTATGTATATGTCAAAAGGCTTAATGCTAATGCTGACAGATGCACAGCCATTATTCGGTTTGCCTAAGCAACTTACATATTGGGGGAGTGGTTACTTATTTGATTCCATACCCGTTATCATTGTAGTGTTCCTGATTGTATTCGTAGCTGCGTCAATCGTACTCAAGCATACTGTATTTGGAAGAAATATATATGCGATTGGCGGTAATGCCGTTGCAGCCAGGATGTCTGGTATTAATGTTGTCAAATACAAAATCATCGCTTTTGTAATATGTACAACATTAAGTGCTCTTGCTGGGATTCTTATGGTAGGACGTATAGGTTCGGGACAGGTTACAGCCGGAGAAGGATTGGACATGCAGCCGATTGCTGCAGCTGTTCTGGGGGGGACTTCTCTGATGGGCGGTAAAGGTACCGTGTGGGGTACGTTGCTCGGAGTTCTTATTATGGGTGTCCTTGTTAACGGCTTGAATATGCTGGGGGCAGGTACAGAGGTGCAATCCTTGGCAACGGGTTTTGTACTTTTCGCAGCGGTTGCATTTAATATGGCAGTGTCGAAGAAGAATGCATAAGATTCTTCATCAATAGCATTAAGTTTTTAGGAACAGATATTCTCCATGACTGTATTAGATAAAATGGGTATTCTGAGGGACCATGGGAAGCGATCTTCAAAGATCGCTTCTTTATTTTTATGTCTTACTGATAATTTTTTAATCTAAACAACCTATTATTTATATTTTCACAGTCCTCAGGCAATAATAAGAAACTGCATATATGAACAAGAAAACTGTTTAAAAGTTGGCGGGTGAAAATAATAAAAGACATAATGAAAAAGCCAAGACTCAGAAATGAAAGTATAAATTCGCAAAAAGAACTTGGTAAATCCCTAAAAGATAATGTTAATATTTTCATGGAGTTTTTTCAAGGGGACGATACTGTTACCGTAAGATATTTTTCTAACCAGGAGCAGGGTAAAATCAAGTTTTGTGTTATTTACATTGATGGCATGGTAGATGTGGAAACAGCTAACAGAAACATTCTCCAGCCTATAATTCAAAGTACCTTTCCGAAGAATTTCGAAGGAAACATGGACGTGATATTGGAACAGGTAGTTTTGTCCAACCATGTAGAAAAACTATGTAATGTTGATGAGCTTGTAATGAGAATCATACGCGGTGAAAGCGTACTATTAATGGATAAAAGCGATGAGGCTATTGCTGTATGCACTAAAGGCTGGAAATCAAGGTCTATAACAGAACCTGAAAATGAAAAGGTTCAAAGGGGGTCCAGAGAAGGTTTTGTAGAGCCATTACTTGTAAATTTGTCACTAATTCGAAGAAGACTCCCAACACCCAATTTAAAAATTAAAAAATTGGTTCTGGGTGTTCAATCTAAAACAGATGTATGCGTTTGTTATTTAGAGAACATAGTAAATAAGCAAATTCTTAATGAACTCCTTAAAAGATTAAAAAACATCAGTTACGATGGCGTTGTTGCTTCGGGTATTATTGGTGAACTGATACAGGATTCCCCTTATTCACTTTTTGATACACTTGGCAGCACCGAAAGGCCGGATGTTGCAGCTTCATTAATGCTTACCGGACGTATAATTATTCTGGTAGATGGAACTCCCACAGCAATTTCATTACCTTTTTTGTTTGAAGAATATTTTAAAGCTAATGAGGATTACTATATAAATTTTTATTTTTCTACAACATCCAGAATAATAAGAATATTAAGCTTTATTGTTACCGTTTTAGCACCTGGTTTTTATGTGGCCATTCTTACGTTTCATCAGGAAATGATACCATCTCCCTTAATTTATAGCTTATCTGCGGCACGGGAAGGGATTCCTTTTCCTACTATTGTGGAAACTCTGGGATTACTTTTTGTCTTTGAGATATTAAGAGAAGCAGGATTAAGAATGACACTTCAAATGGGTCAATCCATAAGTATTTTAGGCGCTCTTGTCCTTGGTACGGCTGCCGTTGAGGCCAGAATAGTAAGTGCCCCTGTAATAATAGTAGTTGCCATTTCGGGCTTAACAGGACTGATGACATTGAAAATAAAAGGCGCTTCTATAATCATAAGATTAATCCTGGTGTTGCTGGCGGGATTTATGGGTCTTTACGGAATGGTTTTTGGAATTATAGCAATAGTTCTTCATCTTTGCTCATTAAGAAGTTTTGGCGTACCCTATTTATTGACTCTTACTTCGCTAAAACCTGAGGATATAAAGGATACAGTTATAAGAGCACCTCTCTGGTTCTTAAAAAAACGATATGGATTTATCTCAGGGTGGAATAAAGAAAAGATTGGTGACAAAGATGCATAATATGAAAAAGGTTTTTATATTATTATCTATTTTTTTGCTTATACCACTTTGTACAGCTTGCTGGGATTACAGGGAAGTTGACAAAATGACCATTGTGGAAGGTATCGCTGTTGACAGAGCTGCCAATGGGGAACTTTTGCTTACCTTTGAAGCAGTTGATTTGCAGGGGGGGAAATCCGAAACACCAATTAAATCGGTACTGATAGAATCACAAGGGGAAACTTTTATGAGTGCCATTCGAAATACCATAAGCAAGGATTTTCCTAAACTGTATTTTGGGCATACAACGGTAGTAATTCTGAGCCGGGAGATAGCCGAGGAAGGAGTAATTAAAATAATAGATTTTTTGCTTCGGGATGCTGAACCAAGATTAAACGTAAATCTTTACGTGTCAGAAGAGAAAACTGCCAGTGAAATATTAAACTATAAACCTTCTATGTCAGAGATACTTTCAGAAGAACTGACAAATATATTAGATGAACAAAAAAATTTGGCCAAAGCACTGATGGTTCCCGCATACAAATTTGTTAATGCAGTAACGGATGAAGGCGTGTCGGCTGTGTTACCTTCCCTTTGTATTACTGATAATGTTGATGGAAAAACTATCAAACTATGCGGAACAGCAATTTTTAAAGAAGACAAGTTACAGGGGTTTATAAGTGATGAAGAGACGTATGCTTTAAGTTTTATTTTAGACGAGGTAAAAGGCGGGGTTATTGTTGCAAATATAGAACCCGAAACTGACAAAAAAAAAGTATCACTGGAGATAATGGAGAGTAGCACAAAGATAAAACCTCAATACTCAAATAACAAATTATCAGTAGAAGTAAATATAAATACAGAGACGTTTTTGAATGAAAATATGTCATCAACAGATCTCAATAATGAACAAAAGAGGAAAGAATTAAAGAAAAATGCGGAAGAACAATTAAAAGACAGAATTGAAAGACTGATTGAAAAAATGCAAACGGGTTATGGAGCAGATATATTCGGATTTGGTAACAGTGTCTACAAGAATATTCCAAGGATATGGAAGGATAAAGGTGAAGAATGGGATAAAATTTTCAGGGACTTGGATGTCACAGTCAAGACAAATATTGAAATTAAACATTTGGGCTTATTATCGGAGTCTATCAAGATTGGAGACTGAAAGATGATAACTACTTTGAGCGTAGTAATTATTGGTTTCATGTTTATAATTATTGATCTTATACCTATGTACCAGAATAAAGAATGGACGAGCTTCTTTCTTTCCGTGGCACTATTGGCGGCTGCCTTAGTATTGGTCATTCTCATTGATTTAAAAATTAAAATACCCAGCCCATCTGATTATATAGAAAAAGCAGTAATTTTTATATTCGGACTGGAGTGAAACATGGAGGAAGTGTTTTATTGGAGAAAGAAGCTATAAGCCAAAAACAGGCCATTATCATAATGTCGAGCTTTATTATCGGCAGTTCTGCCATTATGGGCTCAGGAATACATGCTAGACAGGATATATGGATAGCCACCATTATTGCCATAGTGGTGGCAAGTTTGATAATTACAGTCTATGGCAGAATATCCAGCCTATTTCCGGGAAAAAACATATATGAAATACTGGATTTACTTTTTGGTAAAGTATTTGGAAGGATACTTCTGCTGTCTTTCATATTTTATGCTTTTAGTCTGGGTGCGCTTGTAATAAGAAATTTCTCTGAATTTGTCCGGATTGTTTCCTTGCCAGAGACCCCTTTGTGTATATTTGCCTTTTCTGCTGTTGTAATAAACATATTCGCAGTCAGAGGGGGCATAGAACTTTTGGGAAGGTTCCTTTCTATCTTTTTTCCGGTGTATATTATAATGATTGCGGTAGTAACGATATTGTCAATCCCGCTTTTCAATTTTGATAATTTAAAGCCTGTTCTTTATAATGGCATGAAACCTGTATTAGCAGCCTCTTTTAATATTGTTACCTTTCCATTTGCAGAGGTAGTAGTGTTTCTATGCTTAATGGGAAACCTAAGGAAAAACAGCAGTGCATATAAGGTGTACTATAGCTCACTTTTTATTTCAGGTACTCTTTTGGCGATAGTTGCGGTCAGATCAATTTTAGTACTGGGACTGCCCAGCAAGATGATACAAAATTTCCCTACTTATGCATCTACCCGGATAATCAGAATAGGGAGCTTTCTTCAAAGAATAGAAGCCTCTGTCGCCATAGTTTTTATGTTAAGCGGATTATCGAAAACTACTGTCTGTCTGTATACATTAACCAAAGGGTTAGCTCATCTATTCAACATTAAAGAATACCGTAAACTGGCGGCTCCGACAGGGATAATAATGGCATTGTATTCACTGATTATTCATGAAGATGCGGCAACAATGTTTGAGTGGGCTTCAAAAATTTATTCGTATTATGCCATTATGCACCAGATTATTCTTCCCGCAATAGTATGGATTGTTGCTGAAGTTAAAACCCGGATATCCAGCAAAATATTACAATAAAAGCTAAAAAACGAGTAATACCCCATTGTCTTAATCAAACAATTCATAAAAGCATATTATTCACAAAGAACTTAACCGTTACTGGTTATAGCTGCTAAACCTTGCGCAAATTAAATGCGAAAAAAGAGTCTTTACACCACTGGAATGGAGGTGAAGGAATCTTTGATTCGCAAAAACAGCGCCAATAGCTTGTTTATCAACATAGTTCATAAAAACCCTGTAACTTCATGTAGGCTTGGACAATATACTAATAGTGGAATGTGAATTAAATCGTTCAGGGTATAAGCTAAAGG
>FZPS01000174.1_pt81 | contig 45583 bp, 48 predicted proteins | sample 1817821 | NCBI WGS metagenome assembly FZPS01 (sample SAMEA104158645, study PRJEB21678) | metagenome | place: Germany | collected 2015-04-21 | reverse complement strand
AAAAAAGGTTTTTTCACAAGATTGCTTTTTTGTATATTTTTTGATATAATGGGAAAGAATTTTTAGGAGGAAGATATAATATGCCATTTGCAGCACTTTTTACCGATTCGATGTTATTACCGGTTATACTATTCTTGGTAACCTATGTTTTGCTTTTAGTGATTCCCAAGTACCGGCCGTATATCGCGCTCGCGACAGCTTTGATCTTTATCGGCCTGAAAATTTTACCCGTCAAGGCGGCGTTTAAGGCGCTTGACTGGAACGTGCTTTTTATGATTATCGGCACGATGGGAATCGTCTCCTTGTTTATTGAATCGAAAATGCCGGCTTTGCTTGCCGACAAAATTATAGAAAAGACCCCGAACGTGAAGTGGGCGGTCGTATCGCTCGCGCTGTTTGCCGGAGTTATATCGGCATTCGTCGATAATGTTTCTACGGTATTGATGATCGCGCCGGTGGCGCTTGATATTTCCAAAAAACTAAAAATATCGCCGGTTCCGAGTATTATTGCGATCGCGATTGCGTCCAATCTTCAGGGCGCGGCGACCCTGGTTGGCGACACCACCTCAATTATGCTGGGACGCGCGGCGGATATGGACTTTTTCGACTTTTTCTTCTTCCGCGGCCGACCGGGCATTTTCTGGATCGTCGAGCTCGGGGCGCTCGCGTCAACATTGATATTGTTTTGGTTTTTCCGGAAAGAAAACCAGCCTGTTGAACCTGGAAAGATGACCGAGGTCAAGGATTATTTCCCGACCATCCTTTTATGCTCGATGATTGGGTTGCTTATTATCGCTTCCTTTATACCCAACAAGCCGTACGAAACGAATGGTTATATTTGCTTGGGTGTTTTCTTAATCGGCCTGATGTATAAATTTGCGAAAACGCGCTCGGTCAAATCGCTCGCCGGCAACTTCAAAGAAATCGATCTCTACACGATCTTGCTTCTGGTCGGGCTTTTCGTTATTATCGCCGGTTTGGAAGAAGCCGGGGTAATCGTGAAAATAAGCGAGATTATTGCCAATATAAGCAAAGGCAACCTATTCCTTATCTACACGATTATCGTCTGGGTCTCGGTTCTCTTTTCCGCTTTTGTCGATAATATCCCGTACGTCGCGACGATGCTTCCGGTCGTGGCGAGTATCGGCGCCACATTGGGCCTTAGCGGAAGCCCGAAAATTCTTGTTCTCTATTACGGGTTGTTAATCGGCGCCACTCTCGGCGGGAATTTAACGCCGATCGGCGCGTCCGCCAATATCGCCGGAATCGGAATCTTAAGAAAAGAAGGTTACGAAGTCAAAGCCGGGACATTTATGAAAATGGGGGTGCCGTTCACCCTGGCGGCCGTTATTACGGGATATGTATTGACGTGGCTAATTTGGTACGTGTGGTAATAATGCTAATAAAATCTTCTCCCCGCGGGAGAAGATTTTTATATATGGAAATTGCGCTTTTTCTGTGGTATACTATTTTATGGTGAAAGAAATGCGGCAGTTTGTTAATCTCTATCAGCACAGCGAGTACACGATGCTCGGCTGCGCGATAAAAACCGAGCGGTTGGTGGCGGCGGCGGTTGAGGCCGGTTACGACGCCCTTGCTATCGCCGATTTGAACAATATGCACGGCGCGCTGAAGTTTTATCACGCCTGCCGTCGCGCGCGTATCAAACCGATTATCGGGTTGTGCGTCGCTTGCGATTCCGCCGATAATTTTGATAACAGGCTGCTGCTTTACGCGATCGGCGAATTTGGATATAAAAACCTTTTGGCAATCGCGAGCCGCGCCAAAATTAAGGGATCGGTCGATCTTGAGTTTTTGCGAAAACATAGTTTTGATTTGATCGCTGTCCTTCCCGGTGAGGAAAGCGAGATCGTTAAACTATATCGCGAGGGGGCGGAAAAAAAGGCGGCGGAACGCCTGGTCGCGTACCGGGAGGTATTTCACGATCTTTATCTCGGGCTTGATCTTCAAACCGAATACGCCCGGGAGAACATCGCCGGGTTGATTTCTTTTGCCGGGGGCGCCGGGTTAAAGGCCGCGGCTCTCCATAAAACTCTTTATCTTTCGCCCGACGATCTTGACGCCTATCGGGTGCTTAGGGCGATTGACTTGGGGATAAACGAATACCCGCATTCGGAAAAAGAAGCCAATTGCCATTTTATCAGTCCGGAGGAAGCGGACGAGATGTTCCGCGCGTACCCGGAGCTTATCGCGGCGAGCCGGGAAATTGCCGAGCGTTGCCGGCTGGAAATCAGGACCAGCGGTTTTCGCTTGCCCGTGTTTCCCGACGCCCGCGGCGAAAGCTTCCGCTATCTTTCCGAACTCAGCAAAGTCGGATTAAACAAACGCCTTCAAGGCCGTAAGGTTGCCGTTGAAAAATACCGGGAACGGCTTCTTTACGAGTTAGACATTATTAAGAAAATGGGCTTTTGCGATTATTTTCTAATCGTTTATGATTTCGTCCGTTACGCGAAAAAGAATAATATTCTTGTCGGGCCCGGCCGGGGCTCCGCTCCCGGTTCGCTTGTCAGTTACGCTTTGGGCATAACCGATATCGACCCCGTCGAACACGATTTATTGTTCGAGCGTTTTTTAAACCCGGAACGGATAACGATGCCCGACATTGACATCGATTTTCCCGATAACAAGCGCGACCGGGTAATTCGTTACGTCATGGAAAAATACGGCGTGAGCCGGGTCGCCCATATATCGACCTTCGGCACTTTCGGGATCCGGCTCGCGATTCGCGACGTCGCCCGGGTGCGGAAGTTTAGCGAGGTCGAGCTTAACGAGGTCCTGAAGTATATTCCCTCGGTCGGTTCGTCGATTGACGAAGCCCTGGCCGGGAACGAAATGTTTAGGGCTCTCGCCGAATCAAATCCGCGAATCGGCGACTTGGTCAATGTCGTCAGGAAAATTGAAGGTTTGCCGCGGCACATTTCCACTCACGCGGCGGGAATCGTTATGGCCGACGAGGAACTAATCAACTATACAGCCCTCCAACCAGGCATCAACGGCCTTTATCAAACTCAATACGAAGCCGATGATTTAAGCATGATCGGGCTGGTAAAGTTTGATTTTTTGGGCTTGAAAAACTTGACGATTATCGAGGAAACGGTCGCGGCGATAAAGAGGGAGAAGCCGAGTTTTAACCTGACAAAAATCCCCCTAGACGACGCGGAAACTTATAAGATGATCGCCCGCGGCGATACCGACGGTATTTTCCAATTGGAATCCGAAGGAATGAGAAAGACGCTTGCCGGGCTCCGCGCCTCCAGTTTTATCGATATCGTTCACGCGAACGCTCTCTACCGGCCGGGGCCGATGGAGATGATTCCGAGTTTTGTCCGAAGAAAATTCGGCAAAGAGCCGGTCGATTTTTTGCATCCCGCCTTAAAGGAAATCCTCGCGACGACATACGGAACGATCGTTTTCCAGGAACAGATTATGATGATCGCCCGGCAGTTCGCGGGCTATACCCTGGGCATGGCCGATATTCTGCGCCGCGCGGTGTCGAAAAAGGACGCGCAACTGTTGGCGGCGGAGCGGGAGAGGTTTGTTGCGAGCAGCGCGCGCCGCGGATATCCCGAGGAAATCGGTAATAAAATCTATGACTATATCGTTCGTTTCGCCAATTACGGTTTTAATAAAAGCCATGCCGTGGCTTATTCCATGATAGCTTATCAGATGGCATACCTGAAAAGACGGTATTACCGTTATTTTATGGCGGTGTTAATGTCGCACAGCGTTGGCAGCGCCGCCGCGATAAGCAATTACGTTAGCGATTGCCGGAAGAAAAGGGTCGCAGTTTACCCGCCGTCAATAAATAAAAGTGATGACCGTTTCGTCGTGCGGGACGGGGGGATATATTACTCGCTTTTAGGTATTCAAAACGTCGGCGCCATTACCGTCCGAAATCTACTTGCGGAAAGAGAGAAAAACGGCCCTTTCCGCTCCTATCACGATTTTGTTTCCCGGACCGCCACCATTATCAACCGTCGGGTCGCGGAATATCTTGTATGGTCCGGGGCGCTTGACGATTTTTCCCTGCCGCGCAAGCATATGGCGGAAAACTATGAAAGCGCGCTTGATTTCGTGAAATATAAGCCGCTGTTCGCGGAAGAAGAACTTATTAGTCAGGAACACGACGGCGAAGAATATAGTTTTGAGGAACTTTCGGCTTTGGAACGCGAGGCGCTCGGGTTGAACTTAAAGTATAGCGTTTTTGCCCGTTACGCGGCAATCGTTTCCCGTTATCGCCTGCCCGACCTGGCCGCTCTTCCCGTCGCCGGGGACGTCAAAGCAGTTTTCGCTATCCAGGGAATAAAGCAAATTATCACAAAAAACAACACGGAAATGGCTTTCTTGCAAATATATGATGATTCGGGGAAAATGGACGCCGTCCTATTTCCCGATACATACCGGCGCTATAAGCGAGTTTTGACCGAGGGCGAGATATATCTCGGCCGGGGAAAAACGGAAATCCGGAATAATAGGATACAGTTTATAATTAATAATATGGAAATATTGAGTAAGAGGTAATGATATGATTAGAAGAATTGGTGTTTTAACTTCCGGCGGAGACGCGCCGGGAATGAACGCGGCGATCAGGGCCGTCACAAGGTCGGCGATTGTCAAGGGATTGGAAGTGTTCGGCATTCACGACGGTTATTTGGGGATGTATGAAAACCGTATCGAGCGCCTCTACCGAAAATCGGTTTCGGAAAAGATGCGCGCGGGCGGAACTTTCTTGGGTACCGCGCGGCTCGTCGAGTTCGATCAGGCAGAAGTTCGTCAAGTCGCGCTTGAAAACCTGCGCAATTTTAATATAGAGGGTCTTGTTGTCATCGGCGGCGACGGTTCTTACCGCGGCGGCTTGGCCTTAAGCAAAATGGGAATGCCGGTCGTCGGCGTCCCGGGCACGATTGACAACGATATCGGCGGGACTGATTACACGATCGGTTTTGACACGGCGATCAACACGGCAGTCGAGGCCGTCGACAAATTGCGCGACACCTCAAACAGTCACCGCCGCTGCAGCATAATTGAAGTCATGGGCCGTAACCGCGGCGATATCGCCGTTTGGACGGCGATGGCGGTCGGGGCCGAGGTCTGCATATGCAAAGAATTCGGCTTTAACCTTCAGGAAGTTATTGAAAATGTCCGCAGGGCCGCTCAGAGCAAAAGACACGCGATTATTATAGTCGCTGAAAATATGGTAAAAGTAGAGGAACTGGCTCAGGAGATTTCCGCCCATACTCCGTTTGAGGCGCGGGCGACGGTCCTCGGCCACGTGCAAAGAGGCGGGTCTCCCACGGTTCGCGACCGCGTGTTTGCCTCGGTTATGGGCGCGACCGCCGTCGAGGCCTTGCTTTCGGGCAAAGACCGCCACTGCGTTTGCTATCGCGACGGCAAGATCGTCGTCATGACGTTTGAGGAAGCGCTTGTCGACGATCAGACGGATCTTTTGGAAAAATTCGAGATATTTAAATTATTGTGGTAGGAATACGATTACATCTTTAATAAATTGGAAAAAATGATATAATAATATATATACGTAAACGAGGTATTGTTATGAAGAAGACATGTTACGTTACAACGCCGATTTATTACTCGAGCGGCAACGTTCATATCGGTAATTCTTACACGACGATCGCATGCGACGTTTATTCTCGTTTTCACCGGCTTTCCGGTTACGATACTTTCTTTTTGACGGGAATGGACGAGCACGGTCAAAAAAACGAAGAAGCGGCCGCAGCCGCCGGCAAGACGCCCCAACAGCTCGTGGATGAGATCGCGGCGACGACGAATCAATTATGGCGCGATATGAAAATCACCCATGACGATTTTATCCGCACCTCGGAAGAACGGCATACCCGCATCGTCCGGGAGATTTTCAGCCGGCTCCTGGCGCAAGACGACATTTACATGGGCGCGTACGAAGGCGATTATTGCGTTTCCTGCGAGGCTTTCTTTACAAAATCCCAACTTGGGGAAGACGGCTCGTGCCCCGATTGCGGGAAACCGACGCGCAAGGTGAAGGAAGAGTGTTATTTCCTGCGCCTGTCCAAATACCAGGACCGCCTTCTTGAGCATATCAAAGCCAATCCCGATTTTATTGAGCCGGAAACCCGGCGCAACGAGGTCATAGCGTTCGTCGAGAGCGGGCTTGAGGACCTGGCGGTGAGCCGCACGTCTTTTCGCTGGGGAATCCCGGTTCGCGAAAACCCCCGCCATGTCATCTATGTCTGGATTGACGCCCTAAGCAATTATCTAACCGCCTTGGGTTATTTAAGCGCCGACGACGCCCTTTATCAAAAATATTGGGTCAACGGCGATAAGGTCGTCCACGTTATCGGCAAGGATATCCTTCGTTTTCACGCCGTCTACTGGCCGATTATGCTGATGGCGCTCGGCGTACCCGTTAACTTTAAACTTTACGTGCACGGCTGGGTATTAATGAAGGAAGGAAAGATGTCAAAGTCGGCGGGGAACATCATTTATCCGCGCGACGTTATGGACAAATACGGTCTCGACGCGATGCGGCTTTATTTGATTAAGGAAATGCCGCTCGGGAACGATTGCGTTTTCTCGTATGAAAGATTTATCGAGAAGTATAACTCCGACCTGGCAAACGACCTCGGAAATCTATTAAACCGCACCTTGGTGATGATTAATAAATATTTCGCCGGCAGACTGGAGAAGCCCGATCGGAGATACGGTGATTATGACCGCGAGTTGGAGGAGACGATTGAAAACACGGTGCGGAAATATAAAGAAAGTTTTGCTTCATTCCGTTTCCAAAACGGGCTGAACGAGGTTTGGCATCTTATCAACCGCTCCAATAAATATATTGACGAGACGACGCCGTGGGTGGTGGCGAAAGACGAATCCCGCCGGGACGAGCTGAACGCGATTTTATATCATCTTTATGAGAGCCTGCGGGTCACGGCGATCATGCTCGCGCCGGTTATCCCCGATACCGCGGAAAAGATTTTTCGCGATTTTGGGCTTGACACGATTGATTTTAATGGGCTCGGATACGGGAAAACCGCCAGCGTCAAAGTCACGGAGAAACCGGAAATTCTTTTCCGCCGGCTCGATCCCGAGATCGAACTTAAAAGCCAAAACGAAAATACAAAGCCTGAAATCACGATTGACGATTTCAATAAACTTGATTTGCGCGTCGGCGAGGTCATCGACGCCCGCAAAGTCGAAAACTCCGACAAACTCTTGCTTTTGAAAATAAAGATTGGCGCCGCAACCCGGCAAGTCGTATCGGGGCTCGCGGGAGCTTACGCGCCGGCGGACTTGATCGGGAAAAAACTGGTCGTCGTCGCGAATTTGAAGCCGGTTAAGATTCGCGGGTATTTGTCGGAAGGAATGGTGCTCACGGCAGAGGGCAAAGGTTTGCCTCTTGAGGTCCTTGAGGTCAAAAAACATAACTCCAATTCCCGGATAAGCTAAAGGTTAAGCGATGTTCGAACAAGTTAGCGGGTTTTTTGTTCCGATTATCATCCTTTTGTCTTTAGCGTCCGTATCCAGCATTTTGATTTCGGTTTTTAAACTGAAGTTTTTACCGACATTCGCGGTCGAGATCCTAATCGGACTGGTTATCGCTCATTGGTTTAACGCCGATATGGCCCGCTGGGGGTTTACGGGAGTTGTCGATGGAATATATGTTTTGGGCCTTTCGATGATGATGTTTTTAAGCGGATATGACGTTGACTTTGACGTCTTCCGGGAAGTGAGAGCCGTGGATGCGGAAAAGAAGGGGGCCGGACATATCAATATATTCCGGACGTCCTTTTTTGTTTTCGCGCTCACCCTCCTTTCTTCCTTAGTCGTCGCATTTTTGATCAATAAGTATTTCGCAAATGATAAGTATTTGGGCATAATACTTTTGACTTTTGTTTTCGGTTCGACCTTCGCGGCGATGGTCGTTCCGATCCTGCACAACGAGGGATTGGCGGAGACGGTAATCGGCCGGATCATCTCGACAATCGCAAATCTTTCGGAAATCGTCTCGATCGGTTTCTTGACCGTTCTGATGATTATGTTGGACGTCGACCGGAAGTACGCCGTGATATTTTTGCTGTTTGTCGTTCTTTTGGTCTTGTATCGTCTTATCCGCCGCTTTAAAATCGGGAAAGTTTTCGATAAAATCGCCGAGGGCATCGATCATCTTGCGACGAGGGTAATTATCGTTATTATCTTGTTCTTGGTTTTCTTAAGCGATCTGGCCGGGGGAGAATATATATTGGGCGCCTTTTTTGCCGGGATGCTCGTCCGGCACGCCCAGTTTTCCCCGAAAGTCGTCGAGAGTCTTTCCCGGATTATTTACGGCATTTTCGCCCCGCTATTTTTTATTGTCGCTGGGACTCGGATTGATATTTTCGCCTTTTTCTCCGATTTTTCCAACCTGTGGCTGGTTATCATATTTTTCTTCGCCTATTTGATTGTCGAGGCGCCGATCCTGTTATTGCTTAAGTGGTATAATTTAGGAACCGTCCTCCCGACAATGGTTTTGATCGCCTGCACGATTATCGTCCCGATCGCCGCGGGTCATATCGGGTTGAGTCATAATCTTTTCGACGAGACTTTCTCCCAAGCGATGATTCTCGCCGGCATATTGGTGTGTATCCTGGGGACGATTCTTTTCACCATCGAGTTTCCTTTCGGGCACTTTAGAAAGAAATTCCGGGAACAGGATGAAAGCGATGGATAAAGTATATGCTTTCTTGAAAAAAAGAGACACGCGGGCCGCGCTCGGCTTGGTAACGGGCGCTTTGATTTATTCGGCGGCGGTGGTATGGCTTCTTGATTTGGGCGAGTTTTATGCCGGCGGCATTACCGGCGTCTCGCAGCTTGTGGCGAACTTTATTGGTTACCCGCAAACAAAGAGCCTCCTTATCGCCCTGCTTAACGTTCCGCTTTTTATTATCGGTTGGCGGGGCGTCAGCAAAAGATTCGCCGTGTTCTCCCTGGTATCGCTTGTCTTGCAGGTTTTGGTAATCGCCGTTCTCGATATTCTCAAACTTAACGGTTTTAATCCTTTTTTCCAAGTTTTTGGCGGTCCTGACGGCAATATGGATTCCGGCAGTCTTTTGACTCTCGCCCTTTTGGGCGGACTATTTTGCGGGATCGGTCAGGGGATCGCCCTGCGTTCCGGTTCTTCGACGGGCGGACTCGATATTATCAGCCAATTTTTGTCGGTCCAAAAAGAGTTTCCGTTCGTCGCGATTTCGTTAAGCATCGACTCCGTGATCATCATCGCGTCAGCTTTTGTCGGGAGCCTGAAGATCGCCGTTTACACGATTATTCGCCTGATAATCACGATGCTCGTTTTGAGTCAAATTCATACCGTTTACAATTATATGAAAATTGAAATCATAACGACGAAAAAAGATGAAATGCGCGACGTTTTGATTGAGAAATTCCGTCACGGGATTACCATATACTCGGCTTACGGCGGTTACAGTCGCGAACAGCGCTGGGTTTTGACCACCGTCTGCTCGCGCTTCGAGGCCGAAGAATACACTCATGTCGCCAAGCAGGTCGATGATAACGTCTTTATCATCTACACGGCGATCAAACGGATTCACGGGCTCTTTTTCCGGCGGGTGATAATGTAGATGGAAAAGCGGTTGGGTAGAGACTTTTACCGGCAAGACGTCGTGAGCCTGTCCCGGGCCTTGCTTGGGAAGATTATTTGCGTCCGCGGCGACGAGGGATTAAAACGGGCGCGGATTATCGAGACCGAAGCTTACGGCGGCGCGAACGATAAAGCCGCCCATTCCTATAATAACCGCCGCACGGCGCGGACCGAGGTGATGTTTTGGGACGGCGGTCATGTCTACGTTTATTTGATTTACGGAATGCACTACTTGTTTAACGTTATCGCCAACCGCGAAAATATCCCGGAAGGGGTTATGATCCGCTGCGCCCGCGCGCTTGAGGGGAACCTCGTTCTAAACGGTCCCGGCAAAGTAACGAAATACTTGGGAATAGACAGAAAGCATTACGGTCTTGACTTAACTAAAGCCGATAACATATATATGATTGATGACGATTATCCCGTCGGCGAAATCTTCGCCGGCAAGCGTATAAACATCGATTACGCCGGCGAGGATAAGGAGCGCCTTTGGCGGTTTTATCTGAAAAAATGAAATATATGTCTTGACTTTTTTGTAAATATGTTGTAATATACATTCGTTACATTTCCCACTGCAGCCCTGTACAAACAGTCAAGAATTTATGCTTGCTATTTAATACAGGAGGATAAAATGAGCAAAACATACATGGCTAACAAAGACACAATCGAAAGAAAATGGTTTGTTGTTGACGCGGACGGCGAGATTCTCGGCCGCCTGGCGACGGAAGTAGCCGGCATTCTGCGCGGCAAACACAAGCCTGGTTTTACCCCGCATGTTGATTGCGGTGACTATGTGATTATCGTGAACGCGGAAAAAGTGGCTTTGACCGGCAAGAAATTAAAAGACAAGATTTATTATCGTCATTCCGGGTACTCGAGCGGTCTCAAGAAAAGAAACGCCGCCGAGATGCTCGCTCGCCAGCCGGAAAAAGTGCTGGAAATGGCGATTCGCGGGATGTTGCCCAAGAATAAACTGGGCGCAGCGATGTATCGCAAGCTTTATGTATACGCCGGACCCGACCACCCGCATCAAGCGCAAAAACCAGAAGAGTTGAAGGTTAGGAGGTAATTATGGCCACAGTTCAATATTTCGGAACCGGAAGACGCAAAGGCGCGGTAGCCCGGGTGCGTTTGTTGCCCGGAACCGGCAAAATCACCATCAACGATCGCGATTTTGTTGATTACGTTCCCTCGCCGGCGACGCGTCTTGACGTGCTCCAGCCCCTAAACCTTACCAATACCGTTTCCAGTTACGACGTGGTCGTCAATGTTCGCGGCGGCGGCATCGGCGGTCAGGCCGGAGCTATTCGCCACGGAATCGCGCGGGCATTGATCGAAGTCAATAAAGAATTCCGCGGCCCGCTGAAAAAAGCCGGATTGCTTACCCGTGACCCCCGGGTCAAGGAAAGGAAGAAATACGGTCTTAAAGGCGCCCGTCGCGCACCGCAATTTTCGAAACGTTAAAACTTTAACATTGAAGCATCTTTCCGGATGCTTTTTTCTTTAAGGTTTGAAAAAAACTTTTTCGGCTTTACAACTGTATGCCGGATGTATATAATAATAATAGGGCATAATTTGAATGCGAGGTTATCATGATTAAAATATACAATTCACTGACAAAAACAATCGAAGAGTTCGTCCCGATCAAAGAAAACGAGGTGTCGATGTATGTTTGCGGCCCGACCGTTTACGATTCGATGCATATCGGCAATTCCCGGCCGGTAATCTTTTTCGACACGGTCGCCCGCTTTTTCCGCTATCTTGGGTATAAGGTCACTTACGTTTCCAATTACACTGATATCGATGACAAAATTATCGCCCGCGCCATCAAAGAAGGAGTGAGCGAGTCGGAAATTAGCGAGAGGTACATATCGGAAATTACCGAAACGATTAGAAGACTGAACTGTCTGCCCTTGGATAAAACTCCGCGGGTAACGGAGACGATTCCGGAGATAATCGCTTTTATCGAAAAACTCGTGGCCTGCGGCGCCGCCTACGTCGTTGACGGCGACGTTTATTTTGACGTTGAAAAAGTCGCGGATTACGGCGTGTTAAGCGGGCAGACGACAAATAATTTGATTAGCGGGGCCCGCATCGATCCCGACGAAAAGAAAAGAAACCCGCTTGATTTCAACCTTTGGAAGAGGACGACGGAAGGCAGAAGATGGCATTCGCCTTGGGGGGAAGGCCGGCCCGGCTGGCATACCGAATGCGTCGTCATGGTCGAGAGCATTTTCGCCGGCAAAATAGATATTCACGGCGGCGGGAACGATTTAAAGTTTCCCCATCACGATAACGAGATCGCCCAATCCCTGTGCCTGCACAGCCATCCGATCGCTAATTACTGGATGCATAACGGGATGATCGATTTCAGCGGCGATAAAATGAGCAAATCGCTCGGCAATTACGTTCTCGCGAATGACTTGCTTGACGCGATTACTTACCCGGTTTACCGATTGATGATCCTAAACGTGCCGTACCGGCAGCCGCTCGCTTTCCGCGAGGAACTCATACGGCAGGCGGAAAAAGAATATCAGAAAATATACCGCAGTTTTGTCGGCGCCGTCCGGGCGCTCGAATTAAGCGAAACGGGCGTGACTGCGGAAACTAACGAGGTAATTGAGGAAGAGAAATCGCGGTTTATCGCGGCGATGAAAGACGACTTCAACACCGCCAACGCCCTGACGGCAATTCAGGGACTCGTGAAAGAGGCCAATACTTTGATTCGCGGCGGGGCCGCCAATCTTGGCTTTTTAAAGCGAACGACCGAGGTATTGAAAGAATTGCTTTGGGTGTTGGGAATCGAAATCGAGATTAAGCCGCTTACCGCGGAAGACAAGTCGATGGTCGCGGCTTATTACAAGGCGAGAGAAGAAAAAGATTATCGTTTATCCGACCAATTACGCGCCATAATAATAGAAAAAGGGATTATATTATGAAAGCGGATCAGCTGAACGGAGCCAATCTCGCTTATATCGGCGACGCTTATTTCGAACTTTCTATCCGGAAATATTTGTTGTCGCGGGGAATTACCGACCAAAACGAGCTCCATAACCGCGCCGTCCGGTACGTGAGCGCCAAAAGTCATAATTTGATCGCCGGGAGCATTCTTGATGTTTTAACCGACGACGAAAAGCAAATATTTAAACGCGGTCGTAATTACAAATACCGGAGTCATAGGAATTTGAATCGCGGCGAGTATTTAAACAGTTCCGGCTTCGAGGCCGTTATCGGTTATTTGTATTTGGAAGAAAAACGCGATCGCTTGGATTTTTTAATCGACAAGGCTATCGAGCTAATTGAGGAACGGCATGAATAATTATATCTACGGCGCGAACTCTTGCCGCGCGGCCATCGAAAGCGGCCATTCGATCCGGGCGTTATACATCGAAAAGAATAACTGGCGGTTTATCGAACTTGCCCGCGAAAAAAAGATTCCTTACACGCTTGTCGAGAAAGAAAAGCTTGACCGGCTCGGGGGGCTTCATCAGGGCGTGGCGATGGAAATCGCGCCAATAAAAGCGCATGATATCGCGGATATTTTAAGGGATAGATCCGCCCCTGATTTTCGGGAAGCTTTCGTCATTATCGCGGACGGAATCGAGGATCCCCATAATTTCGGCGCGATCTTGCGCGTTGCTGACGCGGTCGGGGCTGACGGCGTCATTTACCGGAAAACGCGCGGCGTCGGGCCGAACGCCACTGTCGTCCGCGTTTCGACCGGCGCGGCGTTTTTTGTAAAATGCGTCGAGGTAGTAAACCTTACCGCGGCAATCAAACGCCTGAAAGAAGCAGGCTTTTGGGTTGTCGGCGCCGAGTCCGCCCCCGAAAGCGTTGATTACCGGGAGGCGGAATATGACATGGCGACGGCGCTCGTCATCGGCAGCGAGGGGAAGGGTTTAAGCCGACTGGTTCGAGAAAATTGCGATTTTCTCGTGCGAATCCCAATGCGCGGCCGCATTAACTCGCTGAACGCGGCGGTCGCCGCCGGAATTCTTGCATATCATATAAAAAACGCGCAAAAATAAACTATGCGGGGGGATAGGATGTACAAATATAACGATTACGAGTTGCTATATTTGATTTACGAAATGGACGATACGGCGCTTGATATTATGTTCCGCAAGTACATTCCGTTAATAAAGGCGCGGATTAAAGCTTTCCGGATTAAACCAAGCAACCGCGAGGATTTTCTTCAGGAAGGCCTTCTCGTTTTAAACAAGGCGATCCAACGTTTTAATCCCGATTCGGAAAAAACGTTCACGAAATATTTCGATATGATTTTACAGCGCCGCTTCATTCAAATCTTGCGCAAAGAGAGAAATCATTTCTATAACGTCGATTTGGTCGGCGCCGGCGAGCGATTGGTCGCCGAGCGTCAAGAAACGTTTTCCAACGACGAAAACGAACGCCTGATCGCCGCCTGTTCCTTTAGCGCTTTCGAGGCCGAGATCCTTGAATATTTAAAAAATGGCTACAAACCGCGCGAGGTGGCGGCGTTGTTGAAATGTCCGGTGAAGAAAATTTATGACGCTAACGACCGCATCAGGCGGAAAATCCGGGCGGCGAAAAAATGCCTTGACAAGGACCGCGGATTTTGCTAAAATGATATGGAAACGAAACAACTAAATAAAGGTGTATCATGCGCAAAAAGATTATTTTGATCTGCGAGGAATGTCTTTCCCGTAATTACACGATGGACCGTGGTTCTCTGTCCGACGGCAAGAGATTAGTTTTAAAAAAATATTGCAAGTATTGCAATAAGCATACCGTTCACAAGGAATCTAAATAAATTATTTTACCCTGCCGGTATATTAGGAGGTTATCATGGCAGAAAAAAAAGAAAAAACAAACAGTATTTTATCGATATTTGCCAAGGAATATAAATACGAAGGGCTAATTTTGCTCTTCCTGTCGCTTTTGGCGATCGTCCTCGGGGCGATGGTTTTAATCGGGGAAACGACGGGAGGCACTTCCGGCCTGACGATCAACGAAGAAGTCTTTTTAATCGGCGACTATCCCCGCGCCTTTGCCTGGATTTTGATTATTCTCGGCGTTATGTCGCTGATATTGTCGATATGGCCGTATTTCAAACCTTCCATTGGCGAAGTAAAACGCGTCAGCTGGCCTACTCGCGGCACCGTGTTTCAGAACACCGCCACCGTGTTCGCTTTTGTTTTAATAATGGCGTTATTTTTCCTGCTTTCCGACTATATTTTGGGCTTTGTCTTAAAATTCTTTAAATGGCTATCATCTTTGACGATAGTATAGGGTGGCCATGAACGAGAGAGCTTGGTATGTTGTTCAAACATATTCCGGCTGCGAAAACGCCGTTAAAAACAACATCGAACGGCGTGTCGAATCGATGGGAATGCAGGATTTTGTATTCCGGGTGCTGGTGCCGGAACAGAAAATAAAAGAAAAAAAGAAAAACGGGACGATCAAGGAAACGACGATCAGGCCTTATCCCGGCTATGTTTTTATCGACATGATCGTAACCAACGAATCCTGGTTCATGGTGCGCAATACGCCGATGGTAACGGGTTTTCTCGGTTCCTCCGGCGGCGGAGCCAAACCGGTCCCGCTCCCGGAAGAGGAAATGTCGCCGATCCTTAAAATGTCGGGAATTACCTCGGAAAAGGAATTTGCCGGACAAGTCGGCGACCGGGTAAAAATCGTCGCCGGGACCTTCGCTCACCAGGAAGGCATCATTGACACCATCGACCACCAACGACGGATGGTCACCGTGCTAATCTATGCTTTCGGTCGGGCGACGCCGGCGGAATTATCGTTTGATGAAATAGCTTTGATTTAGGCTTCCCGGTCACGGGAAGTTTTTCTCTTGCGCGCAGCGTTTTCGAACGAAAATTTTTGAGAAAAACAATTGACATTTCGTTCGGAATAATGTAAAATTAGTAAGCGTGCAATAATTTTAAATACTATTTTATTTGTGGGAGAGTTTCGCTCAGTAACACCACGCACGGACAAAAAGGAGGTGTGTCTCGTGGCAGTAAAGAAAAAAGTAGCAAAAATTTTGAAACTGCAACTTCCCGCCGGCAAGGCGACTCCGGCGCCGCCGGTCGGACCGACCTTGGGACAAACCGGGATTAATATCCAACAGTTCTGCATGCAGTTTAACGAAAGAACAAAGGATATGACCGGCAATATCGTGCCGGCAGTTATCACGGTTTACGAGGACCGCTCGTTTACGTTTATCACGAAAACGCCCCCGGCCGCGGATTTATTGAAAAAAGCCGCCGGGATTGAAAAGGGAGCTTCGAATCCCTTGAAGGAAAAGGTCGCGACAATTTCCCGGGATAAAATCAGGGAAATCGCGGAAAGCAAGTTGCCGGATTTAAACGCCTACACGGTTGAGGCGGCGATGAATATCATCGAAGGCACCGCCCGCAACATGGGAATTCAAATCGAAGATTAATGCGAAGTTTCGATAACAAATAAGTTGTTCTACGCAACTTAAATTGTGGGAGGAATTTCCGACAAACCACATTTAAGGAGGGATTAAAATGGCTAAAAGAAGTCGCAAATACCAGGAAGCGATAAAGCTCATCGATCGGACGAAACGCTATACTGTCGAAGAAGCGATAGAACTTGCGAAAAAGACCAATATCGCCAATTTCGACGCCACCGTGGAAGTTGTTTTCCGCCTGAATCTTGACCCGCGCAAAGCCGAGCAAAACTTGCGCGGCGCCATCGTCCTGCCGCACGGCACCGGTAAAGAAGTGCGGGTGCTGGTCCTGACGAAAACGGGAAAACAAAAAGAGGCGGAAGCGGCGGGCGCCGATTATGTCGGCGACGCCGAATACTTGGAAAAGATCAAGAAAGGCTGGCTCGATTTTGACGTTATTATCGCCACTCCCGACATGATGGGCGAGCTTGGCAAATTGGGTAAGATTCTCGGGCCGAAAGGTCTGATGCCGAACGCCAAGACCGGCACCGTCACCATGGATGTCGAAAGGGCGGTTCAGGAAGTCAAAGCGGGCAAGGTCACTTTCCGCGTCGACAAAAACGGTAATATCCCGATCATCGTCGGCAAGGTAAGTTTCGATGACGAGAAACTGGTCGAGAACATCAGAACCGTCTATCAAAACTTGGTTCGCTTACGGCCGCAAACGGTTAAAGGCGTTTATGTCAAAAACATATCGCTTTCCACATCAATGAGCCCGGGCATCAAGATTGCCCCCGAAACATTAGCTTAAGAATAACCCGACTACAATAAAATAGTAATAAATTATTTGCCGAAGACAGTAGGTGCTCATAAAGCTTAATTTCCTACCGAGGTATTAAGACGGAATCCATCCCTCTTTTTGCTTTTCGGCAAAAAGAGGTTTTATTTTTCGACGGAGGTGAAAAAAATGAAAGAGGCAACGCTGAAGAAAAAGGCGGAATTGGTCGATCAGTACGCGGACAAATTCCGGGAAAGCAAATCGCTTTTATTTGTTGACTATTTGGGTCTGACTGTTGCCGAGATCTCGGAACTTCGCGGCAATCTATACAAAGAGGGCTGCGAAATGCATGTTCTTAAGAACAATATTTTACGTCGGGCCACGAAAGCGCTCGGTCACGATTTTGACGACGCCTTTGTTGGTCCGAACGCTGTAGTGTTGTCGGATGACGCGACGAACACGTCGCGCATAGTTTATGATTTTTTGAAAAGAAATAGAAAATTGAAAGTCAAATTCGGCATTATCGAGGGAAAAGTCGTCGAAGAAAGCGAACTGAAAGTCCTCGCCAGACTGCCGAACAAAGACGGCATGTTATCAATGCTGTTAAGCGTGCTGCAGGCGCCAATACGCAAACTAGCGATTGCCGTTAAGGCCGTGGCCGAAAAACAAGAAGCTTAAAAGGAGGATTAAAAAATGGCTAAATTAAACGTACAGGAATTTATCGAGCAATTAAAGGAAATGACCGTTCTGGAACTTAACGAATTAGTTAAGGCTATCGAAGAGGAATTCGGCGTTACCGCCGCCGCCGTGGCCGCTGTCGCTCCCGCGGCTGACGATGCGAAAGAAGACGACAAGCCTTCTTCGTTCAGCGTCGTCCTGACAAGCTTTGGTCAGAACAAGATCCCCGTTATCAAAGCCGTACGCGAATTACTGGGATTACCGCTGAAAGAAGCGAAAGACCTTGTTGAAGCGGCGCCGAAAGCGGTTAAGGAAGATGTTTCCGAAGACGAAGCGAACGCTATCAAGGCAAAATTGGAAGAAGCCGGCGCTACCGTCGAGTTAAAATAGTTAACTCATAATTAATGATTATTGACATACCCATAAGCTGGTACTTTAAGGGGCTGTAAAGAAATAAAATAGCCCTACAAAAAAGGTGAAACCCAGTAGTTATGCTTAGGATGGGCTTCACCTTTTTTCATATTATATCTATATATACATTCAGCCTTATGTTTGTATATAAATATTACCCGGGGGCGGCTTTACGTAATGACTAATATATTAGCGCAAGCCTATTATATTACAAATCAGATTCAATTGCCATTAATTTGGAAGTTTTATTTAAAACGGATGATGAAGTAATAACATTCAATAACCTGGTAAAAACATCGGTTTAGCAGGTATTGTGAATATTGAGGGCTGAACAATTTATAGTGTTTCTACACTACAGCCTGTTGACAAAGTCTGCATCTGCAGGCTTTTTTTATTTCCCCTTGCAATAAATGGGAATATATGGTGTGATATTAATAGAAATATTGTGAAAGCGTGATAATTTAAACTTTTCCAAATATTCATCAATAATTCCTGGATTTTTTTACCTAAAGCAATTTTGAGATTATCCTTGTAGAACCGTTCGTTATCGATTCTGTGGCTTCGTTCGACCTTTCTCATGTGTCTTCCCTCCGTTGATACATATCCATATTAATCCATATGATATCAAAGAAGGGCTTAAATTACAAAATTAAGGGTTGCCTACGCTAATACAATTAACCTTTGTATTTAGTGAAATTATCATTATATAACTCTATATGAAATTATCATAATATATTCACAATTCCCCTAAAATATAAGTAAAAATTCTTGACATTTGAGCGAAATAAGCGTATAATATTACGGGTTAATTTTTAAAACGGTTTTGGCGCTGCCAAAACTAAATTTTATCAATGTTTGAAACGCCAGGAAGCGTGGCGCAATTTTAGAAAGGAGAATATAATGCCGACAATCAATCAATTGGTACGCAAACCGAGAAGAACAAAAGCGAAAAAATCAAAATCCCCGCATTTGGGCATCGGTTATAACACGCTGAAGAAAAAATTTACCGATCTTGAATCACCGCAAAAACGCGGGGTTTGCACGCGGGTAACGACGATGACGCCGAAAAAGCCGAATTCCGCGATTCGCAAATACGCGAGAGTCCGCTTGTCCAACGGCATCGAGGTTACCGCTTATATACCCGGAATCGGACACAGGTTACAGGAACACAGCGTTGTCCTGATCCGCGGCGGCCGGGTTAGAGACCTTCCCGGAGTCCGCTATCACATTATTCGCGGCACCCAGGACGCAACCGGTGTCGAAAACCGGAAACAGGCCCGCAGCAAATACGGCGCCAAAAAAGAAGAATAAGATAATTTGAAAGGAGGAATTCACCATGCCCCGCAAAGGACACATCCCAAAAAGAAAAGTATTACCCGATCCCATATATAACTCGCCAGTCGTAACCCGGCTAATCAATAATATCATGGTCAAAGGCAAGAAAAGCCTGGCTCAGGATATTTTATACAGGGCGTTCGAACGCGTCGAAAAGGTTACCGGGCGTCCGGCGATGGAAGTATTCAACGACGCTTTAAATAATATTACCCCGCAGTTAGAAGTAAGGGCCCGCCGTGTCGGCGGCGCCAACTATCAGGTTCCGATAGAAGTCAGGCCGGAAAGGAAAATGACACTGGCATTGCGCTGGCTTACACAATACTCACGTTTAAGACGGGAAAAAACGATGGAAGAAAGACTCGCCAACGAGATTATCGATGCCGCCAACGGCGTCGGCGGAGCGGTCAAGAAACGCGAGGACACGCACCGGATGGCCGAGTCAAACAAAGCCTTTGCCCACTACCAGTGGTAATTAAGGAGTTAATGTTATGCCCCGTGAAGTATCTTTAGACAAAACTAGAAATATCGGAATCATGGCTCATATCGATGCGGGTAAAACAACCGTAACCGAACGGATTTTATACCACACCGGAAAAATCCATAAAATGGGCGAGACGCACGAAGGTACTTCAACCATGGATTGGATGGAACAAGAAATGGAACGCGGTATAACAATAACTTCGGCGGCAACGACTGCATTTTGGAAAGATCATATCATTAATATTATTGATACGCCAGGGCATGTCGATTTTACCGTGGAAGTTAGTCGTTCGTTGCGGGTATTGGACGGGTCGATTACCGTTCTAGACGCGCAAGCCGGCGTCGAGCCGCAAACAGAAACTGTCTGGCGTCAGGCGACGGATTATCATGTTCCCCGGCTTATCTTCGTGAATAAAATGGATAAAACCGGCGCTGATTTTAATTTTTCCGTCGAAAGCCTGCACAAACGTCTGGGAGCTAACGCTCACCCGATTCAAATACCGATCGGCGCCGAGTCCGGCTTTAACGGTATAATCGATATCGTAACAGAGAAAGCTTATACATTTGACGGCACCCAGGATGAAGTTATGAAGGAAATCGCCATTCCCGAAGACCTCGCGGACGAGGTTCAGCTCCGCCGCGAGCAGTTGATCGCCGCGGTGTCGGATTTTGACGAAGAAGTAATGATGCTTTACTTGGAAGAGCGGGAAATTCCCGTCGAATTGCTTAAAAGAGCGATTCGCAAGGCGACTTTAACCGTCGAGTTTTTCCCGGTGCTGTGCGGCAGCGCTTTTAAGTACAAAGGCATCAAATTGATCCTTGACGCGGTAATCGACTACCTGCCGTCGCCTTCCGAAGTTCCCGCCATTAGGGGGATGGGCCATGACGATAGGGAGATTGTCGTCCATTCAAGCGATGACGATCCTTTCGCAGCTCTGGCGTTTAAGGTCATGACGGACCCGTACGTTGGGAAATTAACTTTTTTCCGAGTTTATTCCGGCGTATTGAAATCAGGATCGTACATATATAATTCAAATAAGAAGAAAAAAGAACGCATCGGCAGGATTCTGCGCATGCACGCAAACCACCGCACGGAAACAACCGAGGTATTCGCGGGCGATATCGCTGCGGCGGTGGGCCTTAAGGAAACGACGACCGGCGACACGCTCTGCGACAGCCGGCGGGTCGTCGTGCTCGAGTCAATGATTTTCCCCGAGCCGGTTATCAGCGTCGCGATCGAGCCGAAATCGAAAGCGGACCAGGATAAAATGGGAATCGCGCTTGTAAAACTCGCCGAGGAAGACCCGACTTTTAAAACATACGCCAACCGGGAAACGGGACAAACGATTATCTCGGGAATGGGCGAATTGCATTTGGAGATCATTGTTGATCGCCTGCGTCGCGAGTTCAAAGTCGAGGCCAATGTCGGCGTGCCGCAAGTTTCGTACCGCGAGACGATAAAAACCGCCGCCGAAATCCAGGGGCGTTTTATCCGCCAAACCGGCGGGCGCGGTCAATACGGCGACGTTTGGATTCGTTTCGAGCCGAACCCGGGCAAGGGATTTGAGTTCGTCGACGCGGTTGTCGGCGGCGTTGTTCCGAGAGAATATATCCCGGCGGTGAAGAAGGGATTGGAGTCGGCGCTGCAAAGCGGCAATCTCGCCGGCTATCCGACGATTGACGTCAAGGCGACGCTTTTTGACGGCTCTTATCACGAGGTTGATTCCAGCCAGATCGCGTTTGAAATCGCGGCGAGCATGGCTTTCAAAGAAACCAAGGAGAAATGCGACCCGATATTGCTTGAACCGATCATGCTTGTGGAAGTGGTCGTTCCCGATGTTTATATCGGCAACGTCATCGAGGACTTAATGAGCCGGCGCGGCCGGATCGAAGGTCAGGACCGAAAAGGAATGCTGCAAACGGTGCGGGCTTTTGTCCCGCTTTCGGGGATGTTCGGATACGCCACCGCTTTGCGAAGCAACACGCAAGGGCGCGGCAATTACACGATGCAGTTCCATCGTTACGAAGAATGCCCGAAATCCATTATGGAAAAAATATTAAGATTGCGGGTATAAAATAAAATTGTGATATTTTATACTTGCATTTAAAAACCAAATATTATAAAATATAATTAAATAAATTTAGGAGGAATTATTAAATGGCAAAAGAAAAGTTTGAACGCAGAAAACCCCATGTTAATATCGGTACAATTGGCCATGTCGACCACGGAAAAACGACCCTTACCTCGGCCATTACCAAGGTTTTGGCCCAGCAAGGTTTATCGAAAGTATTAGAATATGATCAAATCGACAAGGCGCCCGAAGAAAAAGCGCGCGGGATTACAATTCAAACCACTCATGTCGAGTACGAAACCGCAAAACGCCATTATGCTCATGTCGACTGCCCGGGTCATTCCGACTATGTTAAGAACATGATCACCGGCGCCGCGCAAATGGACGGAGCGATTCTGGTAGTCGCCGCCAATGACGGCCCGATGGCGCAAACGCGCGAACATATCTTGCTGAGCCGCCAAGTCGGCGTTCCCCGTTTGGTTGTTTACTTAAATAAATGCGACATGGTCGACGATGAGGAATTACTTGATCTCGTTGAAATGGAAGTTCGCGAACTGTTAAGCGAATACGATTTTCCGGGAGACGAAGTGCCCGTAGTCCGCGGTTCGGCTTTGAAAGCTATGGAAGGCGACCCGGAACAGGTTCAAAAAATTATCGAACTTATGAATCATATCGACGAATATATTCCCGAACCGGTTCGCGAGAAGGACAAACCGTTCCTCATGCCGGTTGAAGACGTCTTCACCATCACCGGGCGCGGAACCGTCGCGACGGGTAGAGTCGAACGCGGAACCGTTAAAGTCGGCGACCCGGTTGAAATCGTCGGTATTCGCCCGACAATGTCGACCGTCGTTACCGGCGTCGAGATGTTTAGGAAACTTCTCGATCAAGCCGAAGCCGGAGACAACATCGGCGTTCTGCTCCGCGGGATCACGCGCGACAACGTTCAGCGCGGTCAAGTTATCACGAAACCGAAGACGGTTACGCCTCATACCGAATTTGAAGCTCGGGTTTACGTTCTGAGCAAGGAAGAAGGCGGGCGTCACACGCCGTTCTTCACAAACTATCGTCCCCAGTTCTATTTCCGCACAACAGACGTTACCGGCGTTATCCAATTGCCCGAAGGCACCGAAATGATTATGCCCGGCGACAACACCGATTTGCAGGTTAAATTGATTTATCCGATCGCCATCGAATTGGGAACGAAATTCTCGATCCGCGAAGGCGGTAAAACCGTCGGCGCCGGCAACGTAACCAAAATTATTAAGTAATCGAGCGAACCAATTGCATTCTTTATGCCAGGACATAAAGAATGCTTTTTTACATTAAACAATATGGCTGGAAAAGGAATATGATAAGAATCGCGCGAATATCCGATATCGACGCCGTTCTCGCGGTCATCAACGACGCCAAGGAGCTTTTGCGGGAGAGGAAATCCCTGCAATGGCAGGACGGTTATCCCGACCGGGAAACGATACGGAAAGATATTGAAAAAGAATGGCTTTATGTTAACGAAAAAGAAGGCCTGATCGCCGGTGTCGCCGCGCTCGTGCGGGACCCCGACGAATCATACGCGGTTATTTATGATGGCGCCTGGCTTAATGATCGCCCGTATTTTTCGCTGCACCGCCTGGCGGTTAAAAAGGAGTTTTACCGGCGGGGCGTGGCGAGAGAATTGGCCGATTATTTGTGCGCGGCGACGCGGGCGGCCGGAATAGGCGACATCAGGGCCGACACGGCGCCCGAGAACTTCGCGATGAGGGGACTCCTCGAACAACTCGAATTCCGCCGTTGCGGCGTTATTTATCTTTCGCGCGCGACTTGCCGCGACCCCAAACGCATCGCTTACCAAAAAATTTTGGATTTATAGCATCTTTAGTGCCAAGATTATAAAAAATATGGTATAATATAATAACGTCCGGCATGCGATTCGTTTTAGTTCGTTTTAGTATGAATAAAGACCCGGGCAAAACAGAACAATAGCAAAACGGAGCGCGTGACAATGATCGATACCCATATCCACTTATACGATGAAAAATATCAACCGCGGCTTGACGCTATTATCGACGAGGCTTTAAACGCCGGCATCCGGCAAATGATTGTCGTCGGGTACGACCGCGAAAGCAGTTTGAAGGCTACGTGGATGGCGGAAAAATACAATTTTCTCCGCGCGGCCGTCGGTCTGCATCCGAGCGACGTGGCGAGGGAGACGGACGAGGAGCTTGCCTGGCTGAAAGAACTCGCCCTGCACCCGCGGGTTGTCGCCATCGGCGAAATCGGGCTCGATTATTATTGGGATAAGACGCATGTCGAACTTCAAAAAAAATATTTTATCGACCAGATTAAAATCGCCGCCGACCGGGGACTTCCGGTCAGCGTTCACAGCCGCAGCGCCGCCGCCGACACTTACCGGATACTCGCGGAGCATGTCGTTCCCGGCGTTTTGCATTGTTACTCGATGAGTTTGGAGATGGCGCGGGAATTCGTTAAGTTGGGATATTATCTCGGCATCGGCGGCGTTCTTACCTTCAAGAACAGCAAGGAAATAAAGGATGTCGTCCGAGAGATCCCGATCGAGCATTTGCTTGCGGAGACCGACGGGCCGTATTTGGCGCCGGAACCGCGCCGCGGGCGGCTGAACAAACCTTCGTATTTAAGGTATGTCGTTGAAAAGATTGCGGAAATCAAGGAAATGCCGGTATCGACGGTCATCGAGAAACTTCGGGAAAATACAAAAAAATTGTTTTCAATATAAGGGGTAAATATGAAAAAAATAACATTCCTTCTGTTAGTATTATTGTCGGCCTTTCTTTTCTCGGGCTGCGACGGTATCTTCAATAACGAGATCCATAACAAAAGCTATCACGTGGAAATTGATATTGCGGAATTCGAGGAGTTGGTCCAAGCGGCGATCGAAAAGGCGGCTCCGGCCGTCGTCGGCGTGAGCAATTATAAAGGAACGTTTGGCGTTCCTGCTCTTGCCGGCACCGGCAGCGGCGTTGTCTATTCATGTCAGGCGAAAATGAAGGACGGGAGCGTCGAGACCGACTGCGCGAATACGATTGACAGCGACGATGTCGACCGTTATCAATACAAGGTCATTACCAATAGGCATGTTATCGAGAAAGCCACCTTGCTGAAAGTGTATTTCGGGGAAACCGACCGCCGCGTTAACGCCCAACTTATTCAATACGACGACAAGGTTGATTTGGCCGTGTTGTCGTTTGATTACGAGGGATATATCCAACCGATTGAATTCGCCGACTCCGATATGCTTAAGGCCGGGAGTTTCGCCATCGCCATCGGAAACCCGGCGGGGCACGATTATTATGATTCCTGCACTTTCGGGATCATATCCCACCCGAAACGATATTTCGCCGACGATATCGACGGCGACGGCGTCTCGGAATGGGATAACGAGTATATCCAGCATGACGTGGCGATAAACCCCGGAAACAGCGGCGGCGCCCTGATCAATCTTGAGGGCAAACTAATCGGGATTAACACGCTGAAACTCTTATCTGACGATATAGACAATATGGGGTTCGCCATCCCCAGCAACGTCGTCCGCGAGCTCGTCTCCGTGCTGGAAACCGGCGTTAGGCCGACGCGTTACACGTTGGGCGTTCAGGGAATATCCGTATCCGTGCTTTTATATCCTGAGGATTACGGGGTCCAAGACAATCCCGGCGTCGACTTGCCGTCGGATATCGAATACGGATTTTACATCAATTCTGTAGACAAAACAGGCAAAGCTTACGGATATTTGCATGAGGAGGACATCATTCTCGAGGCAAACGGCCTTAAGCTTTACTATATTCATATATTACGCGGCGAGATAAACAAAACTCTTGCCGGCGAGACGCTTGCGCTGAAAGTATACCGCGGCGGCGAAATCGTCTCGGTTTATATCACTTTTTAAACTTTCAAGAGGAGAGACGCGGATGAAGAAAACAATTACCTTAATATTTATTATGATTTTGACGCTTGGCTTCGCCGGTTGCGATTTTAAAATCAATAACGGCAAACCGATCGGGATTGGCGATGAGATCCCGACAGCGGTCATCGTTAAGAGCGAGGACAATCGCATGAAATTAGAAACGGGCGAAACGCTGCGGCTTTCGGCTACCGTTTTTCCCGAAACGGCGCCGCAGGGTGTCGTTTGGTCCAGCGAGAATGAATCAGTCGCTACCGTCGATCAGACGGGATTGGTTCTGGGAATTTCTTCGGGAACGGTGACGATCAAGGCGGCCGCCGCGAGTCAAAAATCGGTTGATGGCAGCATCTTTTTAACGGTTGTCGAAAAGCCGGTCCCGCCGACGGCGATTACCATCAACGGGCCCGCTTCGCTTTTTACAAACGAGACGGTCAAGTATTCATACGAAGTTGAGCCAGCCGACGCCACTTTCGCGCCGGAATGGATTTCCGGAGACGAATCCGTTTTTACCGTTGACGCCAACGGCCGCGTGACCGGGGTCGCGCCGGGAAATGCGGAGTTGTTGCTTCAAGCGGGCGACGTCACCGACCGGCTGACGATTACCGTGAAGGCGCGCGCCGTTGATCCGGAATCGATCGCGATCGTCGGACGGAATGAAGTCGAAGTCGGCCGCAGCATCCCGCTCAAGGTTGTTTTTGAGCCCGCTCATGCCCGCGATGATGTCGTTTGGACTTTGTCGGGCGACTTGTCCGCCGCCGAAATCATTGACGGCCGCGTTTACGGCAAAGCCCCCGGCAACGTGATCGTCACGGCCACGTCGCTTATTAACGAAAGTTTATCGGCGTCAATTGAAATCGCCGTCATCGATTACTTGATCGATACGTCAAACTTGCAAAGCCAGATTATCGACGTTATCAATAAAACTAAAAATTCGATCCTCGGCGTCACGAATTATAAATATGCCGATGTTGACGGCGAAAAAGTTTTAAAGAAAAGTTCGTTGGGAAGCGGTTCCGTCTATGACGTTTGGTTCGTGCTGAAAGACGGAAGCGTCGTATACGATCTTGACGAAATCGTTACTTTTGAGGAGATTGAGAAATACCGCTATCTTTTAATGACGAACAAACATGTCGTCAAGGAAGCGAACCAGGTCAAGGTTTACCTGCACGAAGAAGAAATCGAGATTGACGCCGATATCCGGCAAATGGACGACAGAGTCGACCTGGCGGTCATATATTTTGAGTATGACCGTTATATCAGACCGCTCAAAGTCGGCGACTCTTCGGCGCTCGTGAGCGGCGAGTTCGTCATCGCCATCGGCAATCCTTCCGGATACGATTTTTCTTCCTCCGCGACCTTCGGCATCGTTTCCCATCCCCAACGTTACCTCTCGGAAGATACCGACGGCGACGGGACTGATGATTGGCATAACGAGTATATTCAACATGACGCCGCGATTAATCCCGGCAACAGTGGCGGTCCCCTGCTTAATCTTGCGGGCGAGATTGTCGGGATGAACACCTTGAAATTCGCCTCGACCGATATTGATAATATGGGTTTTTCGATCCCGAGCAATGTCATTACGGGTTTGCTTCCGCTCCTGGAAGAAGGAGATGTTCCAAAGCGGATTCAGTTGGGCGTCAGGGTAATTGAAGTAAAAGGGATACTTGAATCCCCGAGCGAAGAATCCCCCGAAATACCCGCCGGAATCAAGCACGGCCTATACGTGGATTCCGTGGACAAGGAAAGTCACGCGGAGCGGGCCGGGATTTTGGAAAACGATATCATTCTCTTCTTTAATGGCGCGGAGATCAGGAAGACGCTCGATTTACGGCTCCAGCTTCTCAATTTGGCCGAGGGAAGCGGCGTAACCGTGCCAATCCGGGTCTACCGCGACGGGGAAATAATCGATTTATATTTGGAACTTGAGAATTAGCCGAAATATATCGGTCTTTTTATCATACCCCTTCCATAAAAACCTCCCGAATGTCCGGGAGGTTTTTTAAGTTATTCAAGGATATGCGAACTACAAAAAATCAACATCATATCGATGGCGGTTTTAGTTTGAATAGTAATTTTAGTGTTAATAATGAGCGTAGAAAACAAATTACCGGGCGTTATCTTCTCGCGCGCGTTATCTTGAGTTACTCAAAAATATACCATGGGAGATTGTCGACGCGAAAGTAGAGGGCCTTTTTATATTCGTTCTTATGGGCGACCGAGCCCGTGACCGGGTTAAGCACGACCGGGATGACGTCATTCGGCAACTCATACCAGGTGTCGGAGTTTTTCGCGTTGTATCGCTCGACAATCTCCGCCCACAAATATTTGATATATTTCACGTCGCTGTTATCGATCGGGCGGTTATCGTCGTAGCCCGTCCAGATGCCAAGGACGATTTTTTTATTATACCCGACGATCCAACTGTCGAAGTCGGTCGTGCCGCTTTTCGCGGCGTATTTTTTCGTGATCTTATGGGCGATCGCCGCCCCGGTGGTGCTGATGTTGATCGAGAGGCGGTTGTCGAAGACGTTCGTCATTGTCTCCGAGAGGATATAACAATTGGAAGGGTTGTATTTTTGCTTGAAGTTGTCCTTGGCTTTGTATAATACTTTTCCCTTCTCGTCCGTTATCTTGGTAATATATTGCGGTTCCACGTCTTTTCCCAGCGCCGCAATTTTTACGTAAGCGCCCACAAGCTCGCTTAATTTGACCTCGCTCGTGCCCAGGGCGAGCGAAACGGTATCGTGAACGGGGGTAGTGATGCCGAAATGTTTAAGCGTATCGACAAGCGTTTCCGTGCCGAGAAACAAGTGGGTCTTCACGGCGTAAATATTGTCCGACACCGCGAGGGCGTAAGCCATGCTGATCTCGCGGTCGGGATATATCCCGGCAAAATTCGTCGGCGCGTAGGGTTTGCCGTTGACGTAAAAGGTCGTTTTCGTGCTGGTGAAAGTTGTCGCCGGGGTAAAGCCGTAACCAAGCGCGGCGTAATATAAGAAAGGCTTGATCGTGGAACCGGGCTGCCGGAGGGCGTCGGTGGCGCGGTTAAACGCGTTTTCCCGGTAATCGCGCCCGCCGACGCTGGCGAGCACATATCCCGTCTCCGGGTCGATGGCGTAGATGGCGTACTCGAGTTCGGACTTAGGGGGCGGGTATTTGTCTCGGGCCTCGAGGATGATATTATTGAGTTCAAGATTCAGGGAAGTATAGACTTTGAGATCTTTGTTTTTTTCAAAGAAGCCTTTTTCCCGCAACTCTTTAATAATCGTGTCCTGATAATACGGCGCGAACTCGTCGTTTAATCGGTCAAGACTTCCGTAAACGGATATTTCTTCTTCCAAAGCCCGCTCCATCTCTTCGGCGGTAATTTTACCGTCCTCGCGCATTTCCGCAAGCACGAGCCGCCGCCGCTCGGCGTTGTTATCGGGGTTTTTTAACGGCGAGAAATGAGCCGGTCCCTTCGGAATACTGGCTAGCGCCGCCGCCTCCGCGAGACTCACGGAGCGAGCCGATTTATTGAAATAAAAGCGGCAGGCGTCCTCAATGCCGTAAATTCCGTGATCGAAGTAGATGGAGTTGAGATAGCCTTCGAGAATTTCTTCTTTCGAGTATTTCGATTCCAGGTTTATCGCAATCATGACCTCGGTAATTTTTCGTTTGTAATCCTTGGAAAAGTCGAGATAAAGATTGCGGGCGTATTGTTGGGTGATCGTCGATGCCCCTTGGCGAATCTCGTTCGCTTCGATATTAGAAAGCAACGCCCCGCCGATGCGCAAAATGTCGACGCCCCGGTGCTGGTAGAATTTTTTATCCTCGATCGAGATAAAAGCGTCGATTATCCGCCGGTCAATTTCCGCAAGCGGGATATAACTTCTTTTTTTATCGCCGTAAAGGGAAAGAAATTGCGTCCCGCCGGCGTCGTAGACCTCGATATTGACTGTTTTCGGGATCATGTAGTCAAGTTTTCGGGCGAAATAAACAAAAACGCCGACGATTAAAAGCATCCCCAACACGGTAATGATGAAAAGATATTTCATGGAACGAAGCAAAAATCTCATATTTTCACCCAGCTTTCGCTATCAATAAAAGACGACCGGCCGGATCAAGGCGTCGGCCTTGCCGGTTTTAATAAGCGACACTTTCCTAACCTTTTCCTCGCGGACAAAGGCGATGATAAACGGGTATTTCCGCCCGGGCAGGCGATAGAGGCAATGGATGACGCCAGCTTTTTTGCGGGAATAACTGTAGACTTTATGTTTGTTGGTAACTAGTTGGCTGCTTTCAAGCTCGTACTTCACGACCCTGACGCTTTTCGTTTTCGCTTTTAGGTTATCGAACGGGTAGAGTTCCGCGCAGACGCTTAAGCGCCAGCGTCGCGGAATCTTGTCGATATGAAGGACGACGTTATGGTGATACAGGAAGAGTTTCCTCGCGTCCTCCCCGAGCGGGACGAAGTTCAAGTTCACGAAATGGTTATAGGTGATGTCCTCGTCTTTCTTCGGGCATAAGAGTGCGTAGTGTCCGTAATTTTGTTGTTTGGTTTTGTATATGTACTTATAGTCGAGATCGTTAAAAAACATATCGCATTTCTTGCCGTGAAAGGAGAAGAGCGCGTACTCGTCGCTTAAGTCGCTCACGACGCACTCGTAACGCCGCCGGTGTTTTTTCAAAAGCTTAAAAACCGGCTTAAATTCCTCGGTAATCACCAGGAAACGATATAGACTAAGCCGTAAAATCAATATCTCGGATAATATTTTCTTTTTCCGGAAAAATAACGTGTAGACGCTGCCGAATATTTTATCGTCGATTTTCTTTACCGAGCAGCGGTCAAGAAGCGCCAGCGAGTTTTCCCCGGAGACGAGGATAAGGGACGCTTTCTCGCGACAGATGCCGACGCTTTCTTTTGCCTGTAAGTATTGTTCATCCGTTTCGCTCGCCGTGTATGTTTTATTGTTCATGCAAATTACCTCGCTTCGTTTATATTTTAATCATATCCGCGGTAAACATACAAATAAATGTAGAAAAAAAATTAAATCTGGAAAAAACATCTTTCTTGTGTTAAAATATGAGAGAAACGGAAAGGAAAGTGCGCTTATGGGACTTACCGCGGGTATCGTCGGCTTACCGAATGTCGGGAAGTCGACGTTGTTTAACGCCATTACCGGATCCAAAGCCTTGGTCGCGAGCTACCCTTTCGCGACGATTAATCCCAATGTCGGGTTTGTCGATATTAAGGATGAAAGACTTTGGCGAATCGCGGAAATAATAAAACCGGAAAGAGTCGTCCCCGCCTCTTTGTCTTTTACCGATATCGCGGGACTCGTCAAGGGAGCCTCGCGCGGCGAGGGTCTGGGCAACCAGTTTCTCGCCCATATCCGGGAAGTCGACGCCATCTGTCATGTCGTCAGATGTTTCGCCGATCCCGACGTCGCCCATTTCGCGGGGGAAATCGACCCCGTCGCCGATATTGAGACCGTCAACCTCGAGTTGATTATCGCCGATTTGGAAGTCGTGGAAAGACGGATTCAGAAAATCATGAAAAAAGCGCGGCTAAAAGTCGACGACGTGGAAACAGAGTATAAAGCCTTGGCGAAAGTCGCCGCGCTCCTGCGCGACGGCCGGCGGGCGATCGAGGCCGACCTGACGCCGGCGGAAGTCGCCGCGATTAAGCAATATCAACTCCTGACGTTAAAGCCGGTAATCTATGTTTTAAATGTCGACGAGAGCGGTTTTGAGGTCGAGCGATACGCGGAGGAGATCCGCTCTTCCCTGGAGGCCGCGCCGGTCATCGCCCTTTGCGCGCAAGTCGAGGCCGAGCTTGTCGATCTTGACGAAGAAAGCCGGAAGGAATTCATGGATGAACTCGGATTAAAGGAAAGCGGCTTACAGAAACTCATCAGGGAGACGTTTAACCTGCTCGGGCTCGCCACTTTTTTCACGACGGCCGGCGAGAAGGAAGTTCGGGCCTGGATATTCCGGCGCGGAATGAAAGCGCGGGAATGCGCCGGAATAGTGCACACCGATTTTGAGAAAGGATTTATCCGGGCGGAAGTGATTCCTTATCCCGATTTTATCGCCTGCGGCGATATGCAAAAAGCGCGCGAGGCGGGAAAAATCCGCTCGGAGGGAAAAGACTATCGCGTCGAGGACGGCGATATCGTTCTTTTCCGATCGAACGCATGATGAGAGCCTGGATTTTTAATATCGGCGACGAGATCACCGCCGGCCGCGTCGTCAACACCAACGCTTCGTTTTTGGCCGGCGAATTGGACCGGGCGGGGATTACGGTGGAAAAAATCATCGCCGTCGCCGATGACGAACCGGCGATTATTGCCGAGATTAAAGCTTTTCTTGCCTCAGGCTCGGCTTTGCTTGTCACGACCGGCGGTCTGGGCGCGACCGATGACGACATTACCCGCCGCGCGGTAGCGGCCGCCTTAAACAAAAAACTCGCGTCCGGCGCGTCGGCGGACTTGTTTCCCGAAGGCGCGAGCCCGATCGAAAACCGTTACGGCAGCGCCGACGGCTTTTTGATATCCCATGAAGGCAAAACGATAATTTCCCTCGTCGGCCCGCCGTACGAGATGCGGCCGATGTTTAAGGATGTCTTCGCCCGTCTCTATTCCGGCGCGAAAAAAAAGGAGGACGTCCGGGAATTTACCGTTATCGGCGGCACCGAGGCCGATTTTGACAAAATACTGCGGCCGCTCCGCGCGGAATTTCCTGGTGTTTCTCTTAATTCCTATTGCTCGGTCGGGAAAATCAGGTATGTCCTCAAAGGCGCGGGCGATGAGTTTGCTAAGTTTGTCGAGAGATTCGCCGGGCTTCTTTCCGAAAACATCATCGGCGTGGGCGATATCTCGATCGAGGAAGCGGTCGTCTCCCGGCTTAAGGAAAGAAAGTACAAAGTGAGTTTTGCCGAGAGTTGCACGGGCGGGCTTCTAGCCGCAAAAATCGTCTCCGTGCCGGGGGCGTCCTCGATTCTCGGAGAAAGTTTCGTCGTTTACAGCAACGAGGCGAAAATGAAATATCTCGGCGTTAAAAGCGAGACGCTCGCCGCTCATGGCGCCGTGAGCGAAGAGACGGTCCGCGAGATGGTCGACGGACTTGAGAGGATTGGCGCCGGCGACGCGCTTGTATCCGCGAGCGGGATTGCCGGACCGGAAGGCGGGAGCCGGGAAAAGCCGGTCGGCCTCGTTTATTGCGCCGTGAAAATCGGCGGCGTCACCCGGGTCGGAAAGCGCGTTTTTAAAGGCGACCGCAATCTAATCCGCGAAAGGGCGGCCTGTTGGGTTTTGGGAAAACTGTGGACTTACCTTAAGGGTTAAAAAGTTTTTGCCATTGCCTCTAAAAAATGGTATAATACTATTTGTATAAATAATCGGAGGATGTTTAAATGGAAGAAAACAATTACATTAACGAACAATTACTTCAAAAAATCGGACAAGAACAAAACGTAAAAGCGAATCAAATCAAAGCGGTTTTGAAATTGATTGAGGAAGGGGGGACCGTTCCCTTTATCGCCCGTTACCGGAAAGAAGCTACCGGCGGCCTCGACGAGGAGCAGATTCGGGCGATTTATAAGGAATGGGAATACGGTCAAAAGCTCGCGGCGCGTAAGGAAGACATCATGCGTCTCATCGCCGAAAAGGGGAAATTAACCGAGGAATTAAAAAAAGAAATTATCGCCGCCGACAAGTTGGCCGAGCTCGAGGACATTTACCGTCCTTACAAGGAAAAGAAAAAAACGCGGGCGACGGAAGCGAAACGCAAGGGTTTGGAGCCCCTGGCCGAATACTTGTTGAGTTTCCCGCTTGAGGGCGACGTCGAGGCGGAGGCGGGCAAATATATTACCGCCGAACCGACCGAGGAAATGGAAAAGGAAGGTTTGGTCGTAAAAGACGCGGCCGAGGCGCTCCAGGGAGCGATGGACATTATCGCCGAGATCGTTTCCGACGAACCGAAATTCAGGAAATGGATCCGTCGTTTTTACGAGCGCTACGCGATGCTTACGACCTCTTTAAGGGACGGCGTCGAGGACGAAAAGCGCGTCTATGAAATGTATTACGACTATCAGGAGTCGATTGGCACAATCAAGCATCACCGCGTGCTGGCGATCAATCGCGGCGAGGCGGAAAAGGTGCTCCGGGTCGGGATTGCTGAAGACGTTGACCGGGTAATGAGGTTTTTATCGGGTCGGGTTATTAAGGATGAGAATTCCGTGACCGCCCCTTACGTTAAAATGGCGATTGAGGACGGGTACCGCCGCCTTATCAAGCCTTCGATCGAGCGGGAAATCCGCGCCGAGCTTAAGGAAAAAGCCGAAGACCAGGCGATTAAGGTGTTCGCGGAGAATTTAAGGAATTATCTTTTGACGCCGCCGATGAAAGAAAAAATGGTTCTCGGGATCGACCCCGCCTACCGGACCGGATGCAAGCTCGCGGTCGTGGACGTTACCGGGAAAGTTTTGGAGATTGGCGTTATTTTTCCTCATCAACTGAAAGATGGCGAGAAGAACGTCGACGCGCGGTATGAAAAATCGAAAAAGACGCTTCTTTCTTTAATAGATAAGTACGATATTGAAGTTATCGCCATCGGCAACGGCACGGCCAGCCGCGAAACGGAAAGTTTCGTTGCCGAGGCGCTAAAGGAGACGGAAAAAGAAGTATTCTATACTATCGTCAACGAAGCGGGCGCTTCCGTTTATTCGGCGAGTGACTTGGCGCGCGAGGAATTCCCCGACCTGGCGGTCGAGGAACGCTCGGCAATCTCGATTGCCCGCCGACTCCAGGACCCGCTTTCGGAACTGGTTAAAATCGACCCGAAATCAATCGGCGTCGGCCAGTACCAATATGACGTCACGCAGTCAAAACTGACTGATTCGCTTGACTTCGTCGTCTCTTCCGTCGTCAACAGCGTCGGCGTCAATATCAACAGCGCCTCGGTTCCCCTGCTTCAGCGCGTTTCGGGACTGAACGCCAAAACGGCGAAGGCGATCGTCGATCATCGCAACAAAAACGGCAAGTTCAATTCCCGTAAGGATATCAACGTCAAGGGAATCGGGCCGAAAACATACGAGCAGGCCATCGGCTTTCTCCGCATTCTCGACGGCGTCGATAAGCTCGACATGACGAGCATCCACCCGGAAAGCTACGAGGTTGCCGAGAAAATCCTTGACCGTTTGGGCTTTACGAAAGACGATATCGGCAGCGACGAACTGGTGAACGCCGTCAAGGCCGCCGACCGGAAGACGTTGCGGGAAGGGCTCGATATCGGCGAGTACACGTTTAACGATATTTTGGACGCGTTCGTGGCGCCGCTTCGCGACCCGCGGGACGAGATTGAGAAACCTTTGTTAAGAAGCGACGTTCTGAAACTTGAGGATTTAAAACCGGGTATGGAACTGCAGGGCACCGTCCGCAACGTCGTTGACTTCGGCGCGTTTATCGATTGCGGCGTTAAGGAAGACGGCCTCGTCCATTTATCGCGGATGAGCAAAAAGTACGTTAAGCACCCGCTCGACGTAGTGAGCGTCGGGGATATCGTGAAGGTTTGGGTCGTGGCGGTCGACGTTGAAAGGAGCAGGATCGAATTGTCGATGCTTCCGCCCTCGAACGCGGACAATTAACTTTTTTTGGGAGTAGAAGATGAAACATATCTTTGTCATAAATCCGGTCGCCGGGAAAAAAGACAGCACCGGCGTAATAAAAGAAGCGGTAAGCAATAAATTTAATTCGGAAGATTGCGTAATTTACGTGACAAAAAAACCGCTCGACGCTTGGCGTTTCGTCCGCGATTACGCCGCCGCTCATCCGGACGAATCCTTAAGGTTTTATGCCTGCGGCGGGGACGGAACGTTAAACGAGGTTGTAAACGGCGCCGTGGGTTTTCAGAACGCCGCCGTCGGTTGCTATCCTTCCGGATCAGGGAACGATTTTCTGAAATACTTCGGGAAGAAAAAAGACTTTCTTGATTTGGACGCTCTCGTCGACGGCGAGATTGTCGATATCGACCTGTTGCGTTTTTCCGACCGTTATGTCGTTAATATCTTAAATATCGGTTTTGACGCCGACGTTGTTAGCAAGATGATCAAATACAAGCGTCTCCCTCTAGTTACCGGGAAAGGCGCTTACCATCTCGGAGTTATCGTCAGCCTGCTTTCGAAAATGACCCATAAGTTTAAGATAACCCTGGACGGGGAACCGTTCTACGAGGGCGATGGCCTCCTTTGCGCGATTGCCAATGGGATTTGTTACGGCGGCGGGTATTACTGCGCGCCGGAAGCGAAAGTCGACGACGGGAAACTTGACATTTGTTTTGTCCGTCCCCTGTCGCGTCCCCGGTTTATCCGTTTGATCAAATATTATAAAAACGGCACTCATCTCGCGACGCCTAAGGTCGCTCGCTATATCTTATATAAGAAAGGCGCGGAAGTCGTAATCGAGTCGCCGGAGCCCGTGAATTACGCTATCGACGGCGAAATGGGGGCTTCGAAGCGGATAGCGATCAAGGTCGAACCGAAGGCGATGAGATTTATCGTTCCCAAGGGCTTGAAAAAAGGAGCTAACGCTTGACAAAAAAATATAATTTTATTATAATGTAATAAAATTCTAGGAGGAAAATTTATATGAACTTTGAGAAAGTAAGAAAGATAATTGCGAAAGAGCTTAATTACAACGAAGAAGATATTAAATTGGAATCGAAATTGTCCGAAGACTTGGGCGCCGATTCCCTGGACGCCGTCGAGTTAATCATGGCGATCGAGGACGAGTTCGGAATCCAGGTAAGCGACGAGGCGGCGCAGAAGATTCGCACGGTAAAAGACATTGTCGATTATCTTGACGAACAAGCTTAATCCTTATATGCGAATTTGTTTTCGAAAAGAAGCATCTCACCATTATTGTGTTGAGATGTTTTTTTATAATTTTTACGTCAAGTAAAAATAATACTTGTATGAAATAACTTTGTAGACAGAAAAGGCATATGAAATAGAATATTAAGGTTAAGCGCCAGTGTTTATTAGCATTCTCATTTTTTTACTCAATTGAAAACATATTATTTATTAAAAAGTAAAAAATATTAAAAAATAAATTAAAAAAGTTAATTTATATATTGACAATATTAATTTATTGTAATATAATAATAGCGGGTAGTGTTATGAGGAAAGAAGTATTAGCAAAAATTGCAGCAAATAAGTTAACCCCGCAGGAAGGATACGATATCCTTTACGGGACAAAAAGTAGAAAAGGGAGATTCGTGCGGATGCGAATCAACATCGCCGGCCACCCGTTTTTAAATTTTTTTCTCCGTATGTTTTTTTTGCTTCCCGTCCCAATCGGACTGGGGAAATTGTTTTTGCGGTTTATGGATGAAGATAAATATAAAGAATTTATGCGGATGATTCTGGACTCAACCATCCCCACCGGAAAAGTGAAGATTCGCATGGAAAGCAAAGAAATAAAAGTAAAACTAAAAATATGCATATTTTAAGAGGTTAGTATGAAAAAAGAAATTATTTCGGTGTGCCCGATCTGTAGCGCTGATTTGATGATTTCAAAACTGCACTGTAAACGTTGCGGCGTGGAAATCAGCGGCGATTTCGTTTTGCCGACGATTAACAAGCTTTCGAAGGAACAGCTTGCTTTCGTCATAATGTTTTTAAAAAACCAGGGAAATATTAAAGCGGTGGAAAAAGAGATGAACGTTTCCTATCCGACGGTTAAGAAAATACTTAACGAAGTGCTCGCGACGCTCGGGTTTGACGTCAATGAAGACGCTCTTTCCGGGCAAAGACAGGAAATTCTCGATCGGTTGTCGCGGCGCGAGATAAGTTTTGAAGAAGCGAACGAGTTATTGAAAAAATTGAAATGAGGTGTGATGATGGAAGAACGGCGAAAAATATTGGAAATGGTTAAAGACGGCTTGATTAGCGTCGAAGAAGCCGAGCGCTTGCTCGACGCGGTCGAAACCGAGAATGACCCGGAATTATCGGAAAAGGCAAAAGAAAAAATTATCGCCGCAAAAACAAAGATTGATAAGGCGATTCAAAAAATCGACGAATCGCTCGATATGATCGGCGAGAGAACGGGAGCGATGGTGAAAAAGTCGCTGCAGGGATTTGCGGAAAAATTAAACAGAATGTTTGAGGAGGAAAATGATGAGTGAAGAAAGAATGAAGATTTTGGATATGCTTAGTCAGGGTATCATTACCGCGAACGAAGCCAACGAATTGCTCAAAAGTCTCGATGAAAAGAAAATCGAGGTTAATGGCAAGATGATGACCGAAGGGCAATATTTGAAAAGCGCCGCCGCGAAGTTTCTCTACATCGAGGCAAAAAGCCACGACGGCGATAATGTCAACGTTACTATACCGCTTTCGTTAATCAAAGCGGCGGTTAAGATGGGGAATGTCCAGGGCATCATTGACAAAACGCTTTCAGGGTCGTCTTTCGCGAACGAAGCTATCGACATTGATTTAATTCTTCAATGCATCGAGTCCGGCACGACCGGCAATATTGTCAGCATGGATTCCAAAGAAGGCGATTCCGTGCGCATCTATATCGAGTAAAAAAATCCCCCTTTTAGGGGATTTTTTTGAATATCGCTTGAATTTGCCGATAAAATAGAGTAGAATATATAATAATTATGCGGAAAATAATTGTAAAATTATTTATAAAGGATCATGAAAACTACCAGGACGCAAACGTCCGCCTGGCGTATGGAAAGTTGTCGGGCGTCGTCGGGATGGTGAGTAATTTTCTGCTGATGGCAGTGAAGATTGCCACGGGTCTCGTTATCGGCAGCCTCGCGATCGTTGCCGACGGTATCAATAATTTATCCGATATCGCGACGTCGGTTATTACCTTTGTCGGTTTCCGTCTGGCCGGGCTCCCCGCCGATAAGAAGCATCCCTTCGGCCACCAGCGAATCGAATACGTGACCGGTCTTTTCGTCGCCGTTTTTATTTTTACCGTTGGGTTGCTGATTGCTTTCGCTTCCGTTGATAAAATCGTCAACCCGCGGGAAGTTAACTATAACTGGCCGGTTATCGCCTTGCTCGCGTTTGCTGTTCTCGTGAAAATCTGGCAAAGTTATTTTTATCGTAAAAACGGCAAGCTGATCCAGTCGAAAGCGCTCATGGCGACCGCCGTCGACAGTTTGAACGACGTTATCGCTACCGCCGGAATACTCGTTACCGGCTTAGTCATGATTTTTTACGGCGTGAACCTGGACGGCTATATGAGCGCGATCGTGTCGGTGATTATTATTATTAACGGCGTGAGATTCGTGTTTAAAACAGTTTCGCAATTGATCGGCGAAGCGCCTTCCCCGGAATACGCGGAAAAACTTTTGGCGGCGATTCGGGAATATGAAGGCGTTTTGGGGGTTCATGATCTCGTTATCCATCAATACGGCCCGGTGAAGAAATTCGTTACCGCGCATGTCGAGATTGACAGCCGCGTCGATATCGTCCAAAGCCACCGGTTGATTGACAATATTGAGCGCGAGGTTTCCAGTAGACTCGATTGTGATTTGGTGATTCATATGGATCCCGTCGATCCCGATTGCCGGCTTACCGACAAGTATCGCCGGTTGCTGAAAAATTTGCTTAACGACATTGACCCCTTGCTTTCTTTCCATGATTTCCAGATTATTAAGAGCGACGGGAAGACGGAGTTGATTTTTGATGTAGTTATCCCGTTCGAGTATAAAGGGGACTTGAATAATTTGCGCGATAAGATTCGCGAGAAAATCGGAGAGGCGGATGATTCCATATACCCGATCATTAAAATCGATCGCGAATATATACCGTAAAAGGAGTGAAGAAATGAATATTATCCAAAAATGGCTTGATTATCCCGAACTTGACAAAGATTTGCGCGCGGAACTTCAAAATATGACGGAGGAAGAGCTGAAAGAAGCTTTTTATGCCGACTTAACTTTTGGCACCGGCGGGATCCGCGGCCTGATCGGGCCGGGAACCAACCGAATCAACATTTACACGTTACGGAAAGTGAATTACGGTTACGGAAATTTCCTTCTGAAACAGTCGGAGAACCGGACGGCGGTCATCGCTTACGACTCGCGTCGTCTCTCTGACGTTTTTGCCCGCGAGTCGGCCCGCGTGCTAGCGACGCTTGGCATCAAGGTTTATCTGTTTAAAACGATTACCCCGACCCCGGTGCTTTCATTCGCGATTAGGCATTTGAAAACAGGCGGCGGTATCGTTATTACCGCGAGTCATAACCCCAAGATTTATAACGGCTATAAAGTCTACGACGACACCGGTTGTCAGCTGTTGCCCGCGGCAGCTGCGAGAGTGACGGAGGAAATCGCCGCCGCTCCCGACCCGTTCGCAATCGCGGTTCGCGACTTTGATGATTTAGTGGTCGAGAAGATAATCGAGTACTTGGACGACTCCGTTTACCGCGAATACTTGGAAAAAGTGAAATCGGCGCAATTCCGGCCGGATTTATCCAAGGAAGGCCTTAGGGTGGTCTTCACCCCCCTGCACGGCACCGCCGGCTACCTGGGGAAAGAGTTGCTTAAGTCCCTGGGATATGATTTTATCCCCGTCAAGGAACAGATGATTCCCGATCCGGATTTTTCGACCGTGCCGTCGCCGAACCCGGAAACATTGCCGACATTCGCTTTGGCGATAAAATACGCCCGGGAATTCGCCGCCGACGTTTGCGTCGCCACCGATCCCGACGCCGACCGCGTCGGCGTGGTTGTTCGTCACAAGGGCGACTATGTCCTCCTGAGCGGCAATCAAACGGGCGCCCTGGTTATGAAATACCTGGTCGAAAACCGGAAGACAACGAAACGCGCCTTTCTTATCAACACGATTGTGACCGGCGAGCTCGCGAGCGTGATTGCCCGCCGTCATAACGTTGAGGTGATGTCAACCCTGACAGGGTTCAAATACATCGGGGAAAAAGTCGCCGGGCTATCTCCGCTTGACAAAGAGTTTTTATTTGCGTTCGAGGAATCAAACGGCTACCTGTTGGGCGATTTCACCCGCGACAAAGACGCGTTTCAGGGAATGACGATAATTTTGGAGACGGTAAATTATTACCGCCTGCAAGGCAAAACCTTAGTCGACGCGCTCGCGGATTTGGACGCGGAGTACGGTTATTATCGCGACGAATTGATTAATCTCGAATTCGCGGGCCTTTCCGGGCTTAAGCGGATCGCGGCGATAATGAATCATTTCCGGACCGCCCGATACGACAGTTTGGCAGGCTACGATGTCGCCGCAAAAGAAGACTATTTCCTGCGTGAGCGCACCGGATACAAGTCGGGGAAACTAACCCTCCCGCAAGCCGACGTCATCAAATATTATCTCAACGACGGCGATTGGCTCGTGTTGCGTCCGAGCGGGACCGAACCGAAACTCAAAGTATATATTTCCGCGCACGGCGATACGTCGGAAAAGGCGCTCGCGAAAATCGCCGCCTTGAAAGCGGAAGTTATAAAAATAATCGAAGAAGCGGGGAATATAAATGGAAAGTAGTTTTTTCGTAAAAAATCGCGAACGTTATTTAAAAAAAGCGGTCGATAATTCGCTGACGCTGCTTTATTCGGGCCGCCCCTTGCAAAAAAGCGACGATCAGGAATATCCTTTTGAAGTGGATAAGAATTTCTATTACCTTACAGGCGTCGACCAGGCCAACGTTATCCTCGCTTTGGTAAAAAACGGAGCTGAGAACCGGGAAATACTCTTTATCGAGGAAAACGACCCCGTCCTAAGCAAATGGGTGGGAAACAAATTATTTATCGAGGAAGCGCGGGAAATCTCGGGGATCGAGGACGTTCGTTATCTTGACGCTTTCGAGGGATTTCTCTATTCCTTATTCAATCCCACGCGACTTAATACCGCCCGTATCAGTAATCTATGTCTGAATTTGGAAAGAAGAAATCTTCCCGGGTATACGAACTGGGCGCTGGAGTTTGCTTCCGAGTTCGGGAAAAAATACCCGGAGGTTGGCGTACGGAACGCCCGCGAAACGATTATCGGCCTCCGGATGATTAAAGAAAAAGAAGAAATCGCGGCGATCGAAAAAGCGGTTAACGTCACGCGGAAAGGGATCGAGGACATATTGAAGGTCGCTCGCCCGGGAATGTATGAGTACCAACTTGACGCGTATTTTGATTTTGCCGTTAAATACCGCGAAAACCACAGCCTGGCTTTCGATAGCATCGTGGCCGCCGGCCGTAACGCGACGATTCTTCATTACGTAGCGAAAACGGATCTTATCGGCGATGATGATTTGGTGCTTTTCGACTTGGGGGCGCGTCACGGTTATTACGTGAGCGATATCACCCGCACCGTTCCCGCCTCCGGCCGCTTTACTTTAAGGCAAAAAGAAGTTTATTCCGAAGTTTTGGCCGTTAATAAAAAATGCATCGAATATCTTAAGCCCGGCCTAACCTGGAAAGAGCTAAACGATTACGCCCGGGAATTGCTCGCGGACGCGGTGAAGCGTCTCGGGCTCGAGGGCGGTTTGGAGAAATATTATTATCATTCGATCGGGCATTTCATCGGTCTCGATACCCATGACCCGGGATTGGCGGAGATTAAGTTCAAACCGGGAATGGCGCTTACCATCGAGCCGGGGATATACATCGAGGAAGAAGGAATCGGCGTCAGGATAGAAGACAATTGCCTGATTACGGATTCCGGCGCCGTAAACCTAAGCAAAAACATTATTAAAGAAATTGAAGACATTGAAAGATTTATGATTGCCGCGCGTTGACGGCAATCTTTTTTTTTGACGGAAAAGCCCCGCCGGGAGATAATATATAGGCGGAGGTGAAATAATGAAAAAAGCATTGATCGTTATTTTTATTTCTATTTTTATCGTGAATTTCAGTGTCGGCGCATATACGAAAACCGGCCACCCCGATATCACCGAACTCACCTTTAAAGAGAAGGGGAAACTCCTTATCAACATGACTTCAAGCGAGCTGGATAAAGCTTTTGCCTCGACGGGAAGGAGATGCTTTTGGGGATGGAAACATCATTTTATGAATATCTACAGCGAGGCCGATTATGTCGGCGAAGTAATCTTCGCGCGCGTTAACCGCACTTCCGACCCGATAAAATTTGATTACAGCATTAAGGAGACCGATTATATCGAGAGGAGCGTTAAAACAACGGGGAGCATATCCGGGAGTTTCGGTTCAAAAATAAAGCAAATCGATTGCAAATTGCAGGGGGAGTACCGGCGCGAGGTCACGAAAAAAACCGCGCACACTAAGGTTGAGGACAATTCCTTTTCCGTCGTCGTCAAACCCTACACCCGCCTGACTTATAAAATCACCGGCGAGGCTTTGGTCACGAACGGCGTGAGCAAGCATTATGTTTTTGGGATCTTGATTAAAAAGGGCACCTGGGAATATATTGATATCGTCACCGCATATTACGAACTTTGCGAGGAGCCGCTCGAATGAAAAAATGGCTCTACGCGGGCGCTTTCGCGGTTATTTTCGCGGGCTGCGTCATTTGGGCGGCGACGCGCCGCCCAATGGCGCGAACGGTAACTATTGGCGCCGTTTTGCGGGCGCATAACAGCGTCAGTTTGCTCGGCGAGGATGATTTTGTGACCTTCGATATTTTAATCGACACGAAAAAATCCTTCGCGGGCGAGGATTGCAATATAACGGAGGCGTATCTTGCCAATGATGACGGAGAATACTTGAAACTAAAGGTTGAAAGCGTGGAATTCAGCGGCGATTCTTTCCCGCTTGGCGATAATACCTATTACTTATATTATTTTACGTTTCTTATCGATTTCCATCCGACGACGGAGTATTTTTTTGAAATCGCGGATGCTGAACTTACAATTAATTACCGGTGCGGCGCCTCCGTGCGGTTGCCGGTCGGCTCTTTCAGTTACAATAAAGTCGCCTCCTTTATCGACGATTGTCTATCGGTTCGGAAACTCAAAGGCCTGGTCAACGTTCTCGACGGCCGTAAAACGCTAGCCGCGGTCGATATCGGTATTAAAAACGACACGGAAAGCGATATCTTTATCACCGCGATCAGCCCGCTCGTGCCGGACGTCGCGTTTTCCTTTTCCGAGCGGGTCGCGTCAGATGCGCTTGAATACCGGCCCGATTGCGAGATTGATTTGATTCTGGGGTACGCTTATGATTACTTTAACGGCGTCGCCGCCGCTTTTAATTACCGCCTTCCCGCCGGCGAAAGAGCGTGCTTTTTACTGCCGTTGAAATACCGCCGCCTGCTTCCCGTGAACAAGTTCGGAATCGCAGTCGATTACACGATCGCAGGCGAATCCCGGAGACTCGTCTGCGATGATTTTACTTTCTTTAAAACGCGGGAGATATCGCTAAAAGCGTTACAGAATATAGAATTTCGCACCTATGAAAATTATTGAACTGAGAGGAGTCGCGAAAAAATACCGGCGAAAAACTGTTTTTTCTAATCTTTCCTTAGGTTTCGAAAGCGGGAAGATCTACCTTTTGGTCGGCGAAAACGGCAGCGGGAAAACAACGTTAATTAAGGGCGTTATCGGGTTGCTTCGCTTTTCCGCGGGCAGGTTCTACCGCTCGCCGGCGCGCTACGCGTTTTTGCCGGAAAAAATCGCCCTGCCGGAGACGGTAACCGTGTACGCGTTTCTTGCCAATATCGGTAAAATCAAAAAAACCGCCGATGCCGGGGAGAAAATTATGTCTTTACTGGAAGAGTGGAATGTTGACGGGACAAAGAAAATCAAGGAATTGTCCAAAGGAATGCGCCAAAAAGTCCTGATAATACAAACCCTTCTTTCCGACGTTGATCTGTACTTGTTCGACGAGCCGATGAGCGGGCTCGACGCCGAGTCGCGGTCGCGTTTCCTGAGCTTGGTTCGACGGTTGCGCGAAGCGGGAAAGACATTGATTATTTCCACTCACTATCCCGATCTGTATCCGGGCGATGAAATAATTCTTTTGGCTGGCGAGGAAGATGATGTCTTTAATCAAATGTCATCTTAGTTATCTATTGAACAAACGCGCGGTCGTGATTCTCACGGCGGCCGTCGTCATCGCTTTTTTTGTTTGCGCGATTAACGCCGCCGCCGTTGACGCCGCGCTCGGTTACCGGGAAAACAACGCCATTTATTTTCGGACATCTTTTACAACGGTTAAAACGATGACCGTTTTCTCGTCAATATTCTTGGTCTGTGATTTCTTCTCCGCAAAAAACAGCCAGTATTATTATCTGATTTCCTGCGATGTCTCGCGGGTAAAATACTTTACCACGAAATTGCATACGGTAGTATTGTTACAGGCGGGATTTGTTTTGCTTTTGTATTTGCTATTTAATTTTGCCGGGGTCGCTTTTTATGCGAAATATGTTTTTGACGCAAGGGTTGTTTTTTCATTTTTTTGTTTGTTTATTTACGCCGTCTACTATGGTTTGGCGGCCTTGGCGTTTTATCAAGCCCTCAAAAATAATTATGTTATTATTTTCGTTTTTTTCCTCCACCTTTTTTCAGTAATCACCAATGAGGAAAATGAAGGTTTAGGCCGTATTTTGAACTGTTTTTTACTTTATCTCGATACGGAAGGAAATTTTCCTTATCATCCATACCATGCATTGTTATTAATCGTGTTGCTTTTTTCATTCAATTTATTATTTTTCTTAGACAAAGATTTATAAAGATGCCAATATTTCTGAGCAAGATGCGTAATAGATAAAATAATAAAACAAATAATAAAACAAATAAAAGGGTAGTGTAAAATTTTATTGGGTAAATACAGTATTAGTTAGATGCTATAAATAGGCGTCGAAATTTTTTAAGTGTTTTTAACTATACAA
>FZPS01000184.1_pt4 | contig 45630 bp, 46 predicted proteins | sample 1817821 | NCBI WGS metagenome assembly FZPS01 (sample SAMEA104158645, study PRJEB21678) | metagenome | place: Germany | collected 2015-04-21 | reverse complement strand
CATGGCGCAGTGTATGCGATCCTGGAAGCAGTTGCCAAGATAACTGCCATGGGCGGAGATTATTCAACCATCCGCTTAAGCTTACAGGAATACTTTGAACGGTTGGGCAAGGATCCCAAAAAATGGGGCAAACCTTTTGCAGCTCTCCTTGGAGCCCTGTATGTTCAGGAAAAGCTGGGTATTCCCGCAATAGGCGGCAAGGACAGCATGTCCGGAAGCTTCAATGATATACATGTGCCTCCTACTCTGGTGGCTTTTGCTGTGGCATTGACCGATGCCGGCTGCATTCTGTCACCGGAATTTAAATCAACAGACAGCTTTGCTGTTCTGATTCATCTGGATAAAGACGAGAATGATCTGCCTGACTTTGAGCAGCTGGCAGAGAATTACCGGCGTATACATGAACTTGCCAAGCAGGGCAAGATCAGGGCGGCTCATTCAGTCCGAGCCGGGGGAGCAGCAGAGGCTGTAAGCAGAATGTGCCTGGGCAACCGGATTGGTTTCGTGTTTGATAAGGTTCAGGAAGATATCCTGTTTGAACCCTTATATGGATCCATAGTGCTGGAAATTGCCAGGGATGAAAAACTTTCTGACTTGTTTGGGAATATCCGGTACAGCGTGCTGGGATATACCCAGGAAAAGGAAACAATAATATTAAACGGAGAAGAGATTCTTCTGACAGATATTATTGAGGCTTGGACCAGCACATTGGAATCTGTATTCCCAACCCATGTGAATGGAGAGCAGGAAGGCGTCAGAAGATTCCGCTATGAGAAACGAAACAAACATCATCCGCCGTTTTCCATTGCAGCTCCCAGGGTGTTCATACCGGTATTTCCAGGGACAAATGGCGAATATGATGCTGCGCGTGTTTTTGAAAAAGCGGGCGGAATGACGGATATAATGGTATTCCGGAATCTTACCGTCCGGGAGATTGAAGAATCCCTCCTTCAGATGGCCGAGCGGATAAGAAATGCCCAAATATTAATGCTCCCGGGCGGATTCAGCGGCGATGAGCCGGTCAAAAACGGAAGATTTATAGAAGCTGCATTTCGAAATCCTGCTGTTATGGATGCAGTGATGGAGCTTGTTGAAAAACGAGACGGCTTGATATTGGGCATCGGCAGCGGTTTTCAGGCCCTGCTGAGGCTGGGTCTGCTTCCATATGGTGAAATCCGGGAATTGGACAGCCAAACTCCGGCCCTTGTAATTAACTCTATCGGCCGGCATGTTTCTGCTATGGTGCAGACCCGGGTTGCATCGGTGCTGTCTCCCTGGTTTGCTTTATGCCAGCTTGGCGATATTCATACGGTTCCTTTTTCCCACGTGGAAGGAAGGTTTACAGCAGGCTTGGAAATGATACGAGAGCTGGCTGAAAATGGGCAGATTGCAACCCAATACGTGGATATGGAAGGCGAACCTGCCCATGCTTATCCCTTTAACCCGGCCGGTTCGGTTCATGCAGTCGAAGGTATAACCAGCCCGGATGGAAGGATATTTGGAAAAATGTGCCACTCTGAACGGGCCGGCAGGCATGTAGCCAAGAACATACCCGGAGTTAAAGATCAGCCTATATTTGAATCAGGCATATACTATTTCAAATAAAAAGCAGGGCGGAATTTTCTTGCCCTGCTTTTCTTTCTTATTCAACAGAATCCTTTGATTCATGGAGTTCCAGCCACACTTCATAGGCGGTATCCAATTCCTCTTTTTTTTCATTATACTGTCTTTGTACCTCCAGCATTTTTTCTGTATCCTGGTAAAGAGCCGGATCAGCCATCAAGGTTTCCAACTCCTGAACTTCTGCTTCCAAGGTTTGTATGCTTTCTTCAGCTTTGTTTAATTGCTGCAGGAAAGATTTTCTCTTTTGTCTTTCCTGCCGTTCTCTTTTCCGCTCTTCCTTCAGCGCTGTTTTGGTCTTATCCTTGCCTTCTTCTTTGCCTATGGAAGCCAGCAATGCCTGTTTTTTCTTCTTTTCCAGGTAATCATTGTAATTACCCAGGTACTCGGTTACACCATTTTCCTCGAATACCAATATTCGATTGACAATTTTATTCAGAAAATAACGGTCATGGGATATGATCAGCATGGTTCCGGAGTAATCCGCCAGAGAATCTTCCAAAACTTCCTTGGAGGCCATATCCAGATGGTTTGTAGGCTCATCCAGCAGCAGAAAATTGTTGCCGGCCAGCATAAGCTTTGATAATATAACCCTGCCCCTTTCTCCGCCGCTTAAACTGCTTATTGGTTTATAAACATCATCTCCTTTGAAGAGAAATAATGCCAAAGTATTGCGGATTTGAGTTTCCGTTAATTTGGGAAAATCATCCCAGACTTCATCCAACACAGTTTTATACGGCGTCAGGCTGGTTTGTTCCTGATCATAATAACCTATATCCACACCGGTTCCATAGGAAACACTGCCTTCCGCAGGCTGGAGTTCTTTTAATATGATTCGGAACAAAGTGGTTTTGCCGACTCCGTTGGGTCCTATAATGCCCACCCTGTCTCCCTTCTTTAATGAAAAGGAAATATTGGAAAAAAGAACATTATCGTCAAAGGTCATTTTCAGGTCCTCTACTTTTAAAACATCCCTGCCTGAATGCTTTTTTACATGGAATGACAAACGGATATCTTCATTATAAGCAGGCCTTTCCAGCCGTTCCATTTTATCCAGGGATTTCTGCCTGCTTTCAGCAGCCCTTATGCTTTTTTCCCGGTTAAAGGAACGAAAGCGTTTTATGATTTCCTCCTGCCTGCGGATCTCTTTCTGCTGTAATTCATACTTTTTCTGATAAGTTTTCTGGTATAATTGCTTTTTCTTTCGATAGTCCGTATAGTTGCCCTGATACAGAATCCCCTTCCGATTTTCAATTTCCAGTATATGGTCACACAACTTATCTAAAAAGAAACGGTCGTGAGATATTATCATCAGGGTTCCGGGATATTCCTTCAGAAAATCTTCCAGCCATTGAACAGAATCCAGGTCCAGATGGTTGGTTGGTTCATCAAGGAGCAGCAGACCGGGTTTCTCCAAGAGCAGCTTGGCAAGCGCCGTCTTGGTTTTCTGGCCGCCGCTCAGCTGCCATATAGGCTGGTTAAATTCTTCATTTGAAAAACCCAGCCCGGTCAGGACACCCCGCATGCGGCTTTCATACATATAGCCGCCTTCTTTTTCAAATCTTTCAAGCAGTTGGCTGTATTCTTCCGTTAATTTCACATATTCTGCATCATTGGTATTGGAAAACAGGGATATTTGCCTTTCCAAACAGCGAATGCGTTTTTCCATGTCCAAAAGAGGTGTATAAATAGTAAGGAGCTCGCCCCATACTGTATTAGATGAATCAACAGCCTGGTTTTGTTCTAAATATCCTATGGACAGATTTTTTACTTTGTAAATGGAACCTTCATCATATGGAATTTTGCCGATTATCAAATTGAACAGGGTGGTTTTGCCTGAACCATTGGCACCGACAATTCCGATACGGCTGCCAGATTTGACAGAAAATGAAATCTGGTCCAAAATAATATTGGCACCGAATGATTTTGTTATTTTTTCACAAGATAATAAAATCATTGATGTACTCCTTTGATTGCTTTCCATGCTATTCTATCAAAAATGAGTTATAATGGAAAGTGACAGGAAGAGCTTTATTCCTTATGAGGAGTTGATTCGGCATCATTGACATGGAATTGAAGAAAATGGTACAATAAAATGAAGGTTACTTTTTAAGAATGGGAGGGTTATGAGTGGCAAGAGAGAGAAATTATGTTTCCGAAGCTGTTATGAGGCGTATGCCGAAGTATTATCGGTACCTTACAGATATGGAGAAAGCCGGAATTGAAAGGGTTTCATCCAAGGAGTTAAGCCAAAGAATGGGTCTGACAGCTTCACAGATACGGCAGGATTTTAATTGTTTCGGCGGCTTCGGTCAACAGGGTTATGGATATAATGTCAGTGAATTACGGCACGAAATTCATAAAATATTGGGCCTGCACAAAAAGCATAGTATTATTATCATCGGTGCAGGTAATATAGGTCAAGCTCTTGCCAATTACACCGGGTTTGAAAAGGATGGCTTTCTGGTCAAGTGTTTGTTCGACATCAATCCCCGGCTTATAGGCATGTCTATTCGGGGTAAACCGATTTACGATATTGATGAACTGGAGGACTATTTAAAGGAAAACCAGGTACATATTGCAGCCATATGCACACCTAAGGAAAAAGCCCAGGAAGTAGCAGAACGGCTGATCAAAAACGGCATAAAAGGCATTTGGAACTTTGCTGCTGTAGATATTGTGGTTCCCAATAATAATGATGTTATTGTTGAAAACGTACATTTGAGCGACAGCTTGTATACCATATCTTTCCAGATGAGCGGAGAGTAGTGAAAAAAACAAATAAGAACTAGGAATGAAAAAACTCCTTACTTGCTACAAAGTAGGAGTTTTTCTTTTCAATTCCGTCAAATCATAATATAATGAAACGTAAGCAGGCTAAGCTTAAAGCATCCTGTTTGGAGGGAATCATGTCTGATAATTGGAACGGAAAAGAATACATTGAGGGCGAATTCGAAATTCTGGAGGAACGAGACCTGGGTGAGAACAGGCAAAAGCCTCCACCAAAGCAGGTATTATATGTAGACAGGCGGCCCCCTTATATAACATACACCATTCTGATATTGAATATAGTCATTTTTTTTATAATGAATTTGGCCGGAATATTGTTTAACTGGAATCAAAATCTGCAGTTAATTATTTTCGGTGCCAAGGTAAACGAGCTGATAGCATATGGACAGTATTGGAGAATGCTGACTGCCATGTTTCTTCACATCGGCATAGCTCATTTGTTTTTCAACTCCTATGCAATTTATATATACGGTCCCATGGTTGAGAGCTTGTTTGGAAAAGTAAAATTTATCATTGTATATCTCGGTTCCGGCCTTATAGGCAGTTTATTTAGTTATATGTTCAGCCCCAACCCGTCTGCAGGCGCATCCGGAGCAATTTTCGGTCTTATGGGTTCTCTCTTGTATTTCAGAAAACGCAACAAGAATATATTCCGGCAGGTATTTGGCCCCAGCCTTTTTATGATTATTGCAGTAAACCTGTTTTTCGGCTTTACCAGCACAGGAATTGATAACTGGGGTCATATAGGAGGGCTTATTGGCGGTTATCTGATAGGAAATGCAATAGGAATGCATCGTGAAAAGGTACTGGAGGCGAGGAAAATATTGGCTTGGCTGCTTATAATTCTATTATTCTTCTTTGGCATGAAATATGGAAAGGCAAAGTATATGGTTAACTTCCGGCCTGCCTTGCCGAGCAGCGGGGATATAATCTATAACAGCACAAGGCAAATAAATATATTCAATGGACAGGTGCAGAAGCATGCAGCAAGTTTCAATAGTCAAATGTGACAATTATGATCCACAACAGGTATATGAATCGGTTTCCAAAAGTATCGAACTTTTGGGCGGGATAGGTTCTTTTATAAAGCCTGGCATGAGAGTACTGTTAAAATGCAATTTGCTAATGCGTAAAAAGCCTGAGGAAGCAGCCACAACCCATCCGGAAGTAGCTGCAGCTGTTGCCAGGCTGGTTAAGGAGGCCGGCGGCATTCCCGTAATTGGCGACAGCCCGGGAGGTCTTTTCACTGAAAGGGCCTTAAAAGGAGTATACCGGGCATGCGGCATTGAAGCGGTAGCTGAACGGGACAATATAGAGCTTAATTATAATGTTGAAGAAAAAACAGTATCCCATCCGGAAGGGAAAATTATTAAAAGCCTTACGATAATGAAGGCACTGGGAGACTTTGATGCAGTAATCAACATAGCCAAGCTGAAAACCCATGGCATGACGCTGTATACCGGAGCAGTAAAGAATTTATTCGGCGTAATTCCCGGCACCAGTAAGGCCGAATACCACCTGCGCATGAAAAAGCTGGATGACTTTGCAGACATGCTGCTGGATATATGTAATTATATAAAACCGGTGCTTTCCATCATGGACGCAGTGGTGGGCATGGAGGGACAGGGCCCTTCGGCAGGCGACCCAAGGAAGATAGGCGCTGTTTTGGCCAGCCCCAGCCCCTATGCTTTGGATACAGCGTGTGTTTATCTAGTAGGTATCGATCCAGGCTCGGTATGCACCATTAAAAGGGCCGGAGAAAGAGGATTATGCAGCAAAATAAATGATATTTCATTAATAGGGGATCCCATTGAGGAGCTGAGGGTTGATGATTTTAAAATCCCCAGCCACAAACATGTGGGATTCATAGAACAATTCTTCAGTGAAGACAGCTTTATTGCCAGCTTTATAAACAATTATTTCGGTCCCAGGCCGGTGTTTGACTACGAGGTTTGCATCGGTTGCAGAGATTGCGAGAAAAACTGTCCGCCAAAAGCGATTATCATGAAAGGCAAAAAGCCGGTAGTCAATCTGAAGGAATGCATCCGCTGTTACTGCTGCCAGGAGCTGTGTCCGCAAAAGGCTGTTAGAATCAGACGAAGCTGGTTATTTCGATTATTCCGTTAGAGTATATGAAATGCCAAGGGGGCTGTTTGATGAAACAAAATTGGAGCCAGGTATTGGAAGGCCCGAGAGCTAAGCGGCTTTTTGGCAGGCTTTATGGCAAAGATGATCAGACGGTCAATAAGCAGATTGATCGGTACATCAGGCTGATACAGGCATATAAAGAGCATTTTCCGGACGATAAAGGATATATTCACCTGTTCAGTACGCCGGGCCGCACCGAAATTGGAGGCAATCATACAGATCACAATGGCGGCTGCGTGCTGGCTGCCGCAGTGCATTTTGATGCCATAGCAGCTGTCACGGCAGTTGATGACGATAAAATAATCCTATACTCCGAAGGATATCCTGATGCCTTTATTGCAGACCTGTCACACCTGCAGCCTGTAGCCCGTGAGGGAGGAACTACTTCAGCATTGATTCGCGGAATTGCAGCCCGGTTTCGGCAGCTGGGATATTCAGCAGGCGGATTCCATGCCTATGTTTCCAGCTCGGTTGCCATTGGGTCCGGATTAAGTTCTTCAGCCTCCATTGAGGTATTGCTGGCAACTATATTGAATGTGCTTTACAACAATAATCAATTGGATCCCGTTTTACTGGCTGAAATTGGCCAGTATGCGGAAAGAAACTATTTTGGAAAACCCTGCGGCTTAATGGATCAAATGGCTTGTGCCATCGGCGGCTGTATCGAAATAGATTTTAAGGGCAGCGGCAGGCCGGCATACAAGAAAGTAAATTTTGATCCGGAAGAACATGGCTTCAGGCTGTTGGTGGCTGATACCGGTGAAAGCCATGAGGATCTTACCCAGGATTATGCAGACATATACCAGGAAATGACGGCTGTTGCCCAGGTTCTGGGGAAGAAGCTGCTGAGGGAATTGAGCTTTGAGGATATAATAAAGCATGTGGCAATGCTTCGTGAAAAGGCAGGTGACCGGGCTGTATTACGGGCAATGCATTTCTTTCTCGAAAACCGCAGGGTAGCAGCCCAGGCAAAGGCTCTTGAAGAAAACCGTTTTGATGATTTTCTGGAATTGGTAAGAGAGTCCGGCAGCAGTTCATGGCGCCTGTTGCAGAATTGTTATTCTCTTAACAATCCAAGTGAGCAGGGCATTGCCTTGGCCTTGGCTTTAACTGAAAACTTTATCAGCCAAATAGGAAAAGGGGCCTGCCGCGTCCATGGAGGCGGCTTTGCCGGTACCATCCAGGCATACCTTCCTGGTAAATGTGCAGAAGAATACTCTCATATGATGGAAGGGGTTTTTGGTAAAAACTCGGTTACAGCATTGAGTGTCCGCAATGAAGGCACATTGCACTTAAACAGCTTCTTATAATCCGCCTGCGGCGGATTTAATTTTTGTTCCTACATTGTTAAAAATGTAATATAATAGTATTTAAATTGGCATTTTTTTTGCAATCATACTTTTTATTATTAGGGGGATACTAATGAACCGTGTAAAAGTTATTACCGACAGCTGCGCAGATCTATCAGCTGATTTGGTGAAAAAATTTGATCTGGATGTAGTGCCCATGTATGTACAGATAGAGGGCAAAAGCTACCTGGACGGAATTGAGATGACAACAGAAGAGCTTTACCGTCTGGTTGAAAAAAGCAACACGCTGCCCAAAACTGCTGCGCCGTCAAGCGGGGATTTTTATGAGCGATTTTCAAAATGGATAAATGCCGGATATGATGTTATATATGTAGGCCTTTCATCCAAGCTGTCCGCCGCTTATCAAGCTGCCAGAATAGCAGCGGAAGAATTTGACGAGAACCGGCTGAAATTGGTGGACACGCACAGTCTGTCCACAGGCATAGGATTATTAACGCTTAAAGCCGCGGAAATGGCACAGGAAGGGAAGGGTTTGGAAGAAATCTATCAGAAGGTTTCTGCACTGGTTCCCAAGGTACGGGTAAGCTTTATGATCGATACCTTAAAGTATTTGCACATGGGCGGCAGGTGCAGCTCTATTCAGCTGCTGGCCAGCAACGTACTTAAAATCCGTCCCCAGATTATTGTAAAAGACGGCGGCATGATTGTGGGTGCCAAATTCAGGGGAAAAAGAGCCAGCTGCCTGAATCAGTTCTATGAGGAAGCAGTCGGCGATGGTTCTCAAATAAACAGGCAGAGGGTTTTTGTAACCCATTCAGCCTGCTCTCCGGAAGAATGCATGGATTTTAAAAGACGTCTGGAAGAGCTGGGGATATCGGAAGTATACATTACCCAGGCAGGCACGGTAATATCAAGCCACTGTGGACCCGGTACCATCGGCATACTTTATATTGAAGACTAGAAAGCGGAATGCCTATGCCGTTAAACATTGTTTTAGTTGAACCGGAAATACCGCAAAATACAGGCAACATCTCCAGAACATGCGCTGTTACCGGGGCAGTTCTTCATCTTGTTAAGCCTCTGGGTTTTTCAACTGACGACAAGCATCTGAAAAGAGCCGGCCTGGACTACTGGCATCTGCTTGATATCAGGTACCATGAATCTCTGGATGATTTTTTCAAGGCTTATCCAACGGGAGATTTTTATTTTACTTCCACCAAAGGAAAACGGAATTATACGGAAGTTTGTTATACGGAAAACAGCTTTTTGTTCTTCGGAAAAGAAACAGCAGGACTGCCCGAGAAGCTAATATTTGAAAATTATAACCGCTGCATCCGGATTCCTATGAAATCCGAGGCCCGTTCCCTGAACCTGTCCAACGCAGTTGCCATTGTATTGTTTGAAGCTTTAAGGCAATTGGGTTTCCCAGGCTTGTATTGAATTTTAAATCATCATATAGTAAAATTGGATGGGTAAAAGCCGACATTGATTATTTTTTAACATTATACTTTTCAGGAAAGAAACAATATAAAAGATGGGGTTTATGTAAAAAAGGTTATATATTAAATACATTTTAATTTAAGGAGTGAATCATATGAATAAAAAAACCTTGGAAGACTTACAATTATCCGGCAAAAAAGTGCTGGTTAGAGTTGACTTCAATGTTCCATTGGACAAAGACCGCAATATAACCGATGATAACAGAATCCGTGCAGCACTTCCTACTATCCGTTATTTGCTGGATCAGAATGCCAAAGTTATTCTCATGTCCCATCTGGGCCGTCCCAGCGGCACCGGCTTTGAAGAAGCATACAGCATGGCGCCGGTAGCCAAACGCTTGGGCGAACTCCTGAATATGGAAATCAAGCTGGCAAAGGATGTTATTGGCGAAAGCGCAAAGGCATTGGTGGAAGACATTAAAGAAGGCGAAATTGTGCTTCTGGAAAATGTCCGCTTCCATAAAGAAGAAAAGAAGAATGATCCCGAATTTGCCAAAGCACTTGCTTCATTTGGAGAGGTCTACATAAACGATGCATTTGGAACAGCTCACAGGGCACATGCTTCAACTGAAGGAGTGGCACATCATCTGCCTTCAGCTGCCGGCTATTTGCTGCAGAAAGAACTGGAGATTCTGGGCAAGGCATTGGATAATCCGGACCGTCCCTTTGTTGCCATTTTGGGCGGAGCAAAGGTTTCCGATAAAATCGGAGTAATCAAGAATCTGATACAGAAAGTAGATACCTTAATTATCGGCGGTGGAATGGCCTACACCTTCTTTAAAGCAAAAGGCTATGAGGTTGGAAAATCCTTGCTGGAAGAAGATAAGGTTGAACTGGCTTCCGAACTGATTAAAGAAGCCGAAGAAAAAGGCGTTAAGCTGTTCCTGCCGGTTGATACAGTAGTTGCAAAAGAATTCAAGGCTGATGCTGAACACAAAGTGGTTCCCAGCGATCAGATTCCCTCTGGCTGGATGGGTCTGGATATAGGGCCTGAAAGCCGCAAACAATTTGGAGAAGCCATTGTTAATGCTCGGCTTGTGGTATGGAACGGACCCATGGGCGTATTTGAAATGCCTGCATTTGCAAAGGGAACTGAAGCAATTGCTGACTATATGAGCCAATGCAATGGTACAACAATTATTGGCGGCGGTGATTCTGCTGCAGCAGTGAAACAGCTGGGTTATGCCGATAAAATGACCCATATTTCTACAGGCGGCGGTGCTTCCCTGGAATTCCTGGAAGGCAAGGTACTGCCCGGCGTAGCAGCATTGGATGAAAAGTAAATATAGGTTAAAGGAGATTGAGGATGAGAAGACCAATTATAGCAGGAAACTGGAAAATGCATAAAACACCTGAAGAAGCTGCGGTAACAATAAAGGAATTGGCTCCTTTGGTAAAAGACACGGATGTGGAAGTGGTTATCTGTGCTCCTTTTACCTCTCTGCAGGCAGTTAAGGATGCAGCAGCAGGAACCAATATTAAAGTTGGCGCTCAGAATATGCATTGGGAAGAAAAGGGCGCATTTACCGGTGAAGTATCTCCGGTCATGCTTAATGCCCTGGGCATAGAATACGTTATTATCGGCCATTCGGAGCGCAGGGAATACTTTGCAGAAACCGATGAAACCGTCAACAAAAAGGTTCACTCAGCCCTGGCGCATGGTTTGATACCCATTATATGCGTGGGTGAGACCCTTGAGCAGAGAGAACAGGGTGTTACCCGTACATTGGTGGAAAACCAGACCAGGGAAGCACTTAAGGGCTTATCTGCAGATGATGTAAAAAAATGCGTGATTGCTTATGAACCTATCTGGGCTATCGGAACCGGCAAAACTGCAACCAGTGAAGATGCCAACGAGGTAATAGGATATATCCGCAATACCATAGCTGAAATATTTGGAAAAGAAGCAGCAGACGCCATCCGTATTCAATATGGCGGCAGCATGAAGCCTGATAATGCCGCAGAGTTGATGGCCATGCCCGAAATCGACGGCGGCCTGGTTGGCGGTGCCAGCTTAAATGCGGAAGATTTTGCAAAAATAGTCAACTACAATTCATAAAACTTGCGGCTTTAGGAGGAATATATGACAAAGCAATTAACAGCCCTTATCATCATGGACGGTTTCGGGCTCAGTGAAAACAAGGAAGCCAATGCAGTATACATGGCAAGTACACCTAATTTTGACCGTTTATGGGAAAGCTATCCCCATGTGGCCATAAACGCCAGCGGGTTGGATGTGGGATTGCCGGAAGGTCAGATGGGCAATTCCGAGGTAGGGCATTTGAATATCGGCGCAGGGCGCATTGTGTACCAGGATTTCACCAGGATCAGCAAGGCAATAGAAGATGGAAGCTTTTTCAAAAATGAAGCTTTGCTGGATGTAGTGGCACACGTAAGGAAGCATAACTCCAAGCTTCACTTGATGGGTTTGGTTTCAGACGGCGGAGTGCACAGCCATATTGAGCATTTACTTGCCTTGGTGGAACTGGCTAAGAGGGAACAGCTGCCCCAGGTATATATTCATGCCTTTATGGACGGCAGAGACGTGCCGCCGGCCATCGGGAAATCACACCTGGAAGACCTTGGCAAAAAACTGCAACAAATGCAGTTTGGCAAGGTAGCTACCGTGTCTGGCCGCTACTATGCCATGGACCGTGACAAACGCTGGGACAGGGTACAGCAGGCTTACAATGCCCTGGTACTGGGTGAAGGTGAAACTGCTGCCAGCCCGGTGGAAGCCATGGAACAGTCTTATAAGAACAATGTAACCGATGAATTTGTAAAACCCACGGTAATAATGGAAGATGGAAAGCCTGTTGCAACCATAGGTGAAAATGACGGAATAATCTTTTTCAATTTCCGTCCGGACCGGGCCCGTGAACTGACCCGGAGCTTTATTGATCCGTCTTTCAATGAATTTGAACGCAAGAAAGGCTATTTCCCGGTAAAATTTGTGTCCATGACCCAATACGATGCTACATTCGAAAACCTGTCCATTGCCTTTGGGCCTGAAGACCTTACCAATACTTTTGGAGAGTATATCAGCAAGCATGGGAAAAGCCAGCTCAGGATTGCTGAAACGGAAAAATATGCCCATGTAACTTTCTTTTTCAATGGCGGTGTCGAAGTGCCCAATCCCGGCGAGGAGAGAATATTGATCCCATCTCCCAAAGTTCCCACCTATGACCAGCAGCCTTCCATGAGCGCACCGGAGGTAACCGAAGAGGTTATTAAACAAATAGAATCCGGGAAGTATGATGTTATCATTCTCAACTACGCCAACTGCGACATGGTAGGCCATACCGGAGATCTCAAGGCGGCAATTGAAGCGGTGGAAACTGTGGATACCTGTCTGGGCAGGGTGATAGAGGCTGTTCAAAAGGCAGGAGGCACAGCCCTGATTACAGCTGATCACGGCAATGCAGAACAGATGGTAGATCCGCAAACCGGCCAGCCTCATACCGCTCATACTTCCAACATAGTTCCGTTTATATTGATGGATGATAATCTGAAGCATGCAAAGCTCAGAGAAGGCGGAAGGCTGGCGGATATTGCACCGACCATGCTGGATATAATGGGTTTGGACAAGCCTGAGGAAATGACAGGTGAAAGCTTGATATTAAGCAGATAAAACTTAAATTGATTATTGAAAGGAGAAAAATGCATATGATGACCATTGTAGATGTAATTGCAAGAGAAATTATGGACTCCAGAGGCAATCCCACCGTTGAGGTAGAGGTTTATCTGGAAGGCGGCGCTGTAGGCCGTGCAGCAGTACCCTCCGGAGCTTCCACAGGTGCTTTTGAAGCCGTAGAACTGCGCGATGGAGACAAGAGCAGATATCTTGGCAAGGGTGTACAAAAGGCCGTTGACAATGTCAACAATATAATTGCAGAAGAGATTATCGGAATGAATGCGCTTGACCAGATTGGAATCGATAAACTCATGATAGAGCTGGACGGCACACCCAACAAAGGCAAGCTGGGTGCCAATGCAATACTGGGAGTTTCTCTGGCGGTTGCAAAGGCAGCTGCTGAACAATTGGGAATGCCCCTGTATCAGTACATTGGCGGCGTTAATGCAAAGGTTCTGCCCGTTCCTATGATGAACATTCTTAACGGAGGAAAACATGCAGATAACTCTGTAACCATCCAGGAATTCATGATTATGCCTGTTGGTGCTGAAAGCTTCAGACAAGCCCTCCAATGGTGTGCAGAAGTCTTCCATAACCTGAAGGGCGTATTAAAGAGCAAGGGTTACTCCACCGCTGTAGGTGACGAAGGCGGCTTTGCTCCCAACCTCAAGTCTGACGAGGAAGCCATTCAGGTAATCCTGGAAGCTGTTGAAAAGGCCGGATTCAAACCTGGAGAACAATTCCGGATTGCCATAGACGCTGCTTCCACCGAAATGTACGAAGAAGCAAAAGCCAGGGGCAAGGAAGGCATGTACTACTGGTGGAAGACTGACAAGTGGATGACCAAGGAAGAAATGGTTGCTTTCTGGGAGGAGATGTGCAACAAGTATCCTATTATTTCTCTGGAAGACGGCCTGGCTGAGGAAGACTGGGAAGGCTGGAAGCTTCTGACAGAGAAACTGGGCGGCCGCGTTCAGCTGGTTGGAGACGACCTGTTTGTAACCAACACTGAAAGACTGGCCAAGGGTATTGAAACCAATACTGCCAACTCCATCCTTATTAAGGTTAACCAGATCGGTACACTGACCGAAACCTTGGATGCAATTGAAATGGCTACCCGTGCAGGATATACATCCGTAGTATCCCACCGGTCCGGTGAAACCGAGGATACTACCATTGCCGACATCGCTGTAGCTACCAATGCCGGCCAGATTAAGACCGGTGCTCCCTCCAGGACAGACCGCGTGGCCAAGTACAATCAGCTGCTCCGCATCGAAGAAGAGCTTGGAGATTTAGCACAGTATCCTGGCTTGAATGCATGGTTCAACCTGAGGAATAAATAATCTTTCTCCTTGCTTTCCTTAATCCTCCATGTTAAAATACTTATGTTGATACATAAGGAGGTAAATTTGGATGGGAGCCCTTAAGCTTATTTTGACTATAATTTTGGTCATTGCTGAACTGTTTTTGATTGCTGTTGTACTGCTGCAACCTGGTAAAAGTGCAGGATTGTCAGGCAGCATAGCAGGCGGAGCAGAAACGTTCTTTGGCAAACACAAAGCTAAGAGTTTTGAAGGCAAGCTTGAACTGCTGACTAAGATTTCTGCAGCAGCCTTCATTATCATAGCTGTTATACTTTCCATAGTATCATAGAATAAGTCGCGGCAGCAGGCTTTCCTGCTGCCGTATTTTTTGCGGCTTCTTTGTTTAGTATATATTCAAGGTGGTTAACATAGTTTTATGACTGCCTTGTTTTTTATTTGTTATTTAAAGAGTTTTGGAGGATTAGAAAATATATGAACAAGAAAGATGAAATAAAGGATAAACAATTGACGGAGATAATTGAGCAGAAAGTATTGAACCTGTTATCTTCAGACGGCGTTATTCCTTTGTATGAAGAACAATTGCTGGACCAGCTGGATCTGACAATGGAAGAGGAAGACAGGCTGCATGAAGTATTGGACCTCATGGTTAGGCAAGGAAAATTGGTGCTGACTAAGAAAAAGAAATATGCCATTCCGGAAGACCTGGGTTTCTTAAGCGGGCGATTGCAGGGAAACGCCAAGGGATTTGGCTTTTTTATACCGGATAATGGCGATGAAGATGTTTATATTTCAGCAGAAAACCTCAACGGGGCCATGCATAATGACCGGGTCCTTATCCGGCTTCTGAAACGCAATGGGCGTTCTAAAGAAGGGGAAGTAGTAAAAATCCTGGAAAGGGCTAATAAGACGGTGGTGGGCACTTTTGAGAGGGATAAGAACTTTGGTTTTGTAGTTCCCGATGACAAAAGAATTTATCAGGACATTTTCATCCCCAAGGATGAAATCAAAGATGTTAAAAACGGCTATAAGGTTGTTGTGGAACTGGTCAGATGGCCTCACAAGCGCCGAAATCCCGAAGGCAGGATAATAGAGGTGCTGGGCCATAAGGATGATGTTGGAACGGATATTGTGTCCATTATCCGGCAGTACAATCTGCCTGAGGAATTTCCTGAAGAAGTACAGAAAGCAGCCAGGAAAATTCCTCAAACCATACCTGAAGAGGAAATAAGAAGGCGGAAGGATCTGCGCCATCTGCGCATTGTAACCATTGACGGTGCTGATGCCAAGGATCTGGACGATGCAATTTCCATAGAAAGAAAAAAGAACGGCAATTTTCTCCTGGGAGTTCATATTGCCGATGTGAGTTATTATGTCAGAGAAAATGACATAATAGACAGGGAGGCGTATGAACGGGGCACCAGCGTATATCTGGTGGACCGGGTTATACCCATGCTTCCCAAGGAGCTGTCCAATGGGGTTTGCAGCTTGAATCCCGATGAGGACAGGCTGGCTTTTTCCGTGCTGATGGAGATCGACAATGAAGGAATGGTAATCAATCATGAGATAGCGGAAAGCGTTATACGTTCCAGACAACGGATGGTTTATGAAGATGTAACCAGGATCCTGGAGGAAAATGATTCTGAGCTGATTGAGAAATACAAGGATTACGTTGAAGATTTGCGCAACATGGAGACTTTGGCTGAAATTCTGCGTAATAAAAGGATGCGCAGGGGCAGCATAGATTTTGACCTGGATGAAACTAAAATCACCTTGGACCTGAAGGGCAAACCTATAGATGTCATGCCTTATGAGAGGGGGGTGTCCAACCGCATTATAGAAGAGTTCATGCTGGTTTGTAATGAGACCATAGCCGAGTTCATGGCTTGGAACGAAGTTCCTTTCGTGTACCGTATTCACGAGAGGCCGGAGATCGAAAAAATGCTTGAGTTTAATGAGTTCATTCATAATTTTGGTTACCATCTTAAGGGCGTAAGCGGTGATATACATCCTAAAGCCCTGCAGAACCTTTTGGAAAAAATAAAGGGCAGCAGGGAAGAAGGCATCATATCTACTGTTATGCTGCGTTCACTTAAAAAAGCCAGGTACAGCGATGATAATGCCGGGCATTTTGGTTTGGCTGCCAGATTTTACTGCCATTTCACCGCTCCCATCAGACGTTATCCTGACCTTATTATACACCGCATAATAAAGGAGTTCCTGAATGGCAGGCTGAATGAAGAACGTGTGGAATACCTGCAGGAAGTTCTGCCCGGCATGGCTGATCACTGCTCCCAAAGGGAAAGGCTGGCAGAAGAAGTCGAAAGGGAAGTTGACGACCTGAAGAAAGCCGAATACATGCTGGATAAGATCGACATGGAGTTTGACGGCATTATATCAGGCGTAACCCACTACGGCCTCTTTGTTCAGCTTGAAAACACCGTAGAGGGCCTGGTGCGCATAACCGTACTGGATGATGATTATTATGTGTATCATGAAAAGCACTACTGCCTGATTGGGGAAAGAACCAGGAAAGTTTACAGGCTGGGGGATAATGTCAGAGTGAAGGTGGTTAATGTTGATATTTCTTCCAGAAATATAGACTTTGTGCTGGTTTGACCAGCCTCTGCGGGCCTTAACCTGCCGGAAATATGGTTTGACAGATGATAGCGCCTGTGCTATATTATTAGTGACAACAAAAAACCAATCCAGCCCTATTTGTTGTACAATATACAAATAGGGTTATTTTATCGAAGTAGGTGCTGTTTTACGTGGCAGGCGATCAGATTAAGGTAATAGCAAGAAATAAAAAAGCTCAACACGATTATTTCATCGAGGAAACCTATGAAGCAGGTATTGTTTTGACGGGTACCGAGGTGAAATCCGTCCGCCTTGGCAAAGTCAACCTTAAAGACAGCTATGCCGACGTAAAACAGGGCGAGGTGTTTCTGCATAATATGCATATAAGCCCATACGAGAAGGGCAATATCTTTAACACCGACCCGACAAGATCTCGCAAACTGCTGCTTAACCGAAGGGAAATTAACAAACTCATCGGTTATATACAGCAGAAAGGATATGCATTGGTGCCTCTTCAGGTTTACCTGAAAAGAGGCTGGGTCAAAGTACAGCTGGCAGTTGCCAAGGGTAAAAAGCTGTACGACAAGCGCAGCGATGCTGCAAAGCGAGACGCACAGCGCAGCATAGAGCGTGCTTTCAAGGATTATCAGAATGCCTGAATCAGTCAACATGGGGGCGTACTGGTTTCGACGGGGATAATAGGGGTGCGAGAAGCGAGTCGCGGACTCCGGGGCCGCGTCAACAACCTGGAATTAAAAATAAACGCAAACGATAACGTAGCTCTCGCTGCTTAATTAAAGCGGCGACGTCCGCCCCATAGCCCCCCGCGCTGTGGGACCGGGCGACAAATTTGCGGGGTACCGCCTGCCTAAGCTTTGCGGCAGGCAGGGAAACCTTATGAAGCTACCGACATCCGGATCCTGTCAGTGGGAGACGGGTGGAGGGAATGTTAAAACACTGACTGCACTCGGAGATGCTCTCGCCTCTGTATCTTCGGACAGGGGTTCGACTCCCCTCGCCTCCACCATCTTTTTAGGTAAATAAAGATGCCATGCGGCTAAACCCGCATGGCATAAGGCTTTTATGGAGGTAAAGACCCCCATTTTTTACACTTCAAAATCAGAGATGACATTGGGCTTTTTTGGCAATCTGGAGAGAATTGAACCCTCGTATACAGCTGAATAAGGATTTTCAATAAAATGAGCGGATGTGTTTTCAAATGAAAATGCATCCGCTTTTTTTGATGTGTGCGTCCAGCAAAGCTGGACCACACTTGCCGGTGAAAGTCCGGCACGGGTAGTTGCCAGGAAGCCCGTTAGCTAATCCCGGCGCGTCACAGTAATGTGGAGTGCTGAGCGGGAGGATAAAGTACCTGCCTAAACAGCAGGGCGAGCGAAAATGCAGACCGTAACATAAAGTGAATTCTGCCGCATCGTCAAAAAGGTCTTTGGATTACAGAGAAATAAGGGGAAGTCGAGCCTTGGCATTATGGGTGAAGACCATGGAAGATGGGAAGAACTTGGACAGCACCATCGAAGAATCCCCCGGTGTAGAGGAAACGGTATGTATTGAAAGTGTGGTTCGGAACTGGAGAGACCCTACTTTGCACAGCAAAAGCTGTAAATAAGAGTCATATAAGCTGATGAAGTGAAGTTGATATCTTGCAGAGAGGGAGTCGGAGGAGTTCATAGTACTGATGAAGTTGCAGACAACAGAACTGCAATTAGGGAAGGGACTCTACTTTATTCAAGTATTCCAATGGAGGTAAGAGTGAGTGAATGCCCGAAAGGCTAACAACACCAAAGGAAAAGTTCGAGAACTTCAAAGGAAACTATACCTTGCAGCCAAGTTAAACAGCAAGCGGAGGTTTCATGCCCTTTATGATAAAGTATATCGGAAGGATGTACTATTAGAAGCATGGAAAAGAGTAAAAGCCAATGGTGGAGCAGGAGGTATTGACCACATCAGTATTGCCGATGTCGAAGAGTATGGAGTAGATAAATTCCTGCAGGAGATACAGCAAGAACTGATAGACGGCAAATATCATCCCAAGCCAGTAAGAAGGACATACATTCCAAAAGGGAATGGAGAGGAAAGGCCATTGGGTATACCTATCATTAAAGACAGAGTAGTACAGATGGCAGTTAAACTGGTTATTGAACCTTTGTTTGAAGCAGATTTTCTGGAATGCTCCTATGGGTTTAGACCTAAGAGGAGCGCACACCAAGCCTTGGACAGAATCCGCAAGGATACGAACAGAAAGGGCTGGTGGATAGTAGATGCTGACATAAAAGGATATTTCAATAACATTAACCATGATAAGCTAATGCTTATGGTGAAGCAGCGGATATCCGACAGAAGAATACTCAAAATGATATGGAAATGGCTTAAAGCAGGAGTAATGGAAGATGGAAAATACATGGAGAGTGAATTAGGAAGCCCTCAGGGTGGAGTAATATCACCACTTCTGGCAAATATCTATTTGCATTATTTCGACTTAAAATGGGAACTGCACTATAAACACCTTGGTAAACTCATAAGATATTGTGACGATTTCGTAATTATCTGTAGAACAAAGAAAGAAGCAGAACACGCACTGAAAGCTGTGAAGTCCATAATGCAAAGACTGGAATTAGAACTGCATCCAGATAAAACAAAGCTGGTTAATATGTGGGATGGAAAAGAAGGGTTTGATTTTCTGGGATTCCATCATAGGAGAAAAGTCTCAGAAACATCAAAGGGACAGAAATTTAATGAAACACATCAATTTCCATCAAAGAAAGCCATGCAGAAAATGAGGGATAATATCAAAGGTGTATTTGCCAGCAGGACAACGTTGTTGCTGGACATACAGAAAATGATAGAAATTCTAAATCCGAAAATCATAGGAATGAGAAATTATTACGGGTTGAAGAACGCAGGAAAACAGCTAAACAAAATCGATTGGTATATCATAAAGAAATTTACTTTATGGTACAACTACAAAACACAGAACAAAAGGCGGTATGCTGGCATCTCAAAGGTTCGGAAAGTTATTTACGAAAACGGACTACAAAAACTTGCTATTTAGACGAATGCTGAAGGAAGAAGAATATCGGAAAGCTGTGTGCGGGAGAATCGCATGCACAGTTTGATGAAGGGGAAGGTGGGAAAATTAACTTTCCCACCAACCTACTCTACTCAAGGAGGTCTCTATGAAACGTACACTCAGCATTTTTATTGTGCTGGTCCTGCTGCTGACCGCCCTGCTTCCCCTAACCGCCTATGCCGAGGGCGAAGGAAACATAGACAATGGAAGCGGCAGCATGGGCAGCGGCACCAGCGAAAACTTCTGGAGTCCCGGCGACGAGGGAGTGCGGATCACGGTGGTCAGAGCCAGTGATCACGCGGTGGTTACCATTCCCGTTGATTTTACCAACAAGCATCCCGACAACATACAGGCGCACTTCGGAAAGGTGAGCAAAATATCCTACACAAATGGTTTTTCCCTGACGCCCAGCATGCAGCAGTACACCTATGTCAATCCGGCGCAAGCGGTTCCGAGAATTATCAGCTCCGGCAGCGGTAATGCCAACATTGATGATATAAAAAGATATTTCTGTTCGGAATATACACTGATGCGGATTGCCGATGTTACCGGTTTCAATTACGACACCCTTATCAGCGGCGACTATAAAATCCTGCTGGAACCCGTCGCCTACATGACCTTCCAGGGCGTAAGGATCGCCGTGACCGCAACCGAGGCGGCCCTCTACGACCAGCAGCTTGACGGCGGGCTGCGCAGCAAGATGGTGTCTCTTTCGCACAAGAACCTGCCGCTGGCGATGTTCCTCGAAACGCCCGACCTCGGCTATCCGGCATGGTCCGGCTCCCGGACGGCCGCCGCCTCCAACGCGGATATCATTTCTTCCCTTGGCCTTGGCATCATACGGTTCAGCGAGGCGGAGCCTCCCCAGGTGAGCGGTTATGACTACACCTACCGTGTCAACACACAGGTCATCACCTCGGTTACGGTCAGCGGAGGCCAGGCCGATCCCGACCATCCCGTGACGGCGCGCTTTACCATCGGCGGCCAAACCTACACGGTGAATAACATATATTATCCCGAAAGCGACAGCCAGCTTGTGTGGGTGCGCTGGACGACACCCTCCACGCCGCAGACCATGACCATCCATGTGTCCGTCACAGGCAGGGGCAGGGCGAGCCAGGGTACCATCACCGCCAATATTGTGGACCTGTCGGGACATGAGCCGCCAAACCCCGTCGCCGACGACCGCAACGACTCCTATACCCAACCGGCCGTTCCGAACAACCCGCAGAAAACCTCCGCCACATGGGGCGTCTGGCGTCCCTGGTGGCACGCGTATTGGGTGTGGCACTCCACCGGCGAGGATTCGGGGTACTGGTGTGATCACGGCTGGTGGGAGTTCGACTGGAACACTTACACCGCAAGCCTTTCGGCCTCCATGAGCGTCGTTCCGGATGCGAAAAATCCTACTGCTTCGGGCAAAACCATGAAAAGCGGGTATGGAATCAATCAGACCGTCACTGCAAATGTCAGCACCAACCAATCCTCGGCGGTGACGGCCGCGCAGACCGCCGTCACCTATTTCCCCGAATTCCGGTATCAGTCCTACTGGCGCCTGCTGGAGAGGACCGGTGGCGGCCTCGGCACCCAGTTTGAGTTTGCCAGGAACAGATATTCAACCTATAACCGGCGCACCCACTTCACGCCCATCTGGATGCCGGACGGAAGCTATACCCCCTACACCTACCTGATGGACTGCTGGACGCCCCAGGGGATGCTCAGCATGAACCTCGCCGACTCGGTGACCATCAGCGGGAACCTCTGGAGCGACTGGCATATCGCGCCGGTCAAGCCTTAAAAATATCATCAGAAAAAGAATGGACCGCAGGGCAAAAACAGCTTTGCGGTTTTTTCTTTTTCAGCAATAAAGGATGAAAGGTGGAAAAACCATGAAAAAAACCAAGAAGCTTCTGCTTGTCTTTTGCCTTATCCTTGTCCTGACAGGCATATTCTGCGTGACCGCCTATGCCGATCCCACCGGCGATGTGGCAGGGGCGATTGAAGGGACGTGGAAAGACGCGTCCGCGCAGATCAAAACCGTGGTCAACAAGGTGGTGTTCCCCGCCATCGACCTGATCCTGGCCGTGTTTTTCTTCGCCAAACTGGGGATGGCGTACTTCGACTACCGCAAACACGGGCAGTTTGAATGGGCGGCGCCGGCGATCCTGTTCGCAACCCTTGTGTTTATGTTAACGGCCCCCTTATACATCTGGAGCATCCTTGGCATGTGACAACTGTAAAATGATGCGCGGGAGCCTGTGTAAAAGTAGGCTCTCCGCTTTTCGGGAAAGGAGTGACACGCCCAATGTTTATATGGGATTTTGCCGCCGACCTTGTGCTGGGACAGATCATGGACTGGATATATGCGCAGATTGTTGGATTTCTCGGTGAGTTTTTCTCCATGATGGGCAACATGGGCGCCGAGTTGTTTGAGATGAGCTGGGTGCAGGCTGTCGTGCTGTTCTTCTCTTATCTCGCGTGGGCGCTTTATGTGACGGGGCTGGTGGTCTCCGCCTTCGAGTGCGCCATTGAATACCAGTCCGGACGCGGCAGCGTCAAAGACGCAGCTCTTAACGCCTTTAAGGGATTTATGGCGGTCGAACTGTTTACCGTTGTCCCGGTGGAGTTATACAAGCTGGCGATAACCCTGCAGGGCAGCTTTACATCGGGCATCACCGGTCTTGCCAACGGCGGGATCAGCGCCATGACGCTTGCCGCCCTCGCCAATGTCGGCGGCTTCGGATTCAACCCCATCATGGGGCTATTCTGCGTCATCCTCATGGGCTACGCGGTGATCAAGGTGTTCTTTGCCAATCTGAAACGCGGCGGCATTCTGCTGATCCAGATCGCCGTGGGGAGCCTGTACATGTTCAGCGTTCCCCGCGGCTACATTGACGGCTTCGTAAGCTGGTGCAAGCAGGTGGTGGGCTTGTGCCTCACCGCGTTTTTGCAGTCCACCATTCTCATCGCGGGGCTCATGGTGTTCAACAGCAGCATGCTTTTAGGCCTCGGCCTGATGCTGGCGGCCTCGGAGGTGCCAAGGATCGCGGGGCAATTCGGGCTGGACACCTCCACCAGGGGCAATCTGATGAGCACCGTGTACGCCGCCCAAACAGCGTTCAACATGACAAGGACGGTGGTAAGGGCGGTGGCGGCGAAATGACGGATAAGAAGCTGGTCTATATTGCCTCGCCCTATGCCGGAGATATCGAATACAACACCCGGATGGCAATAAAATACTGCCGCTACGCCGCGGAACACGGCGTTATCCCTCTGGCTCCCCATTTGCTGATGCCGAGATTCCTCTGCGAAGCGAATCCGGAAGAACGGGAGCTGGGGATCAAAATGGGGCTGCAGCTCCTTGCCTTATGCTCCGAACTGTGGGTCTTCGGCGGCCGGATATCCGAGGGCATGCGGCGTGAGATCGCGGAGGCCGAAAGGCTCGGCGTCCCGATTAAACACATCGGCGAAATTGAAATGACAGGAGTGAAGGATATGAAAAAATACGGAATATGGGCGAAAAGAAGCGCGGCCTCCGTCTGCGGCGCGGCGGAAGCCTGGCTCAAATCGGACGGAAAGCCCATAACCTTCGACACTTATGAGGAAGCGGCGGCCAAGGCCGAAGCGCTTATGAAGAATATTGGGACGGCCAACGTTTCCTATTATCCCAGGCCAATGGAACAGGAGCCGGAGGACGCGCCCGCTCCCAGCATGAGTATGAAATTATAAGGAGGGCTGAAAAGTGTATATTTACCCCGACAATTTGAAATCCAAGGCGGTGCTGTGGCTGTGGCAGCTCCGGGACATCGACGTGATCGGTATCGGTTGCCTTATCTCTGTTTTCGCACTGGCGCAGCTTGGCTTTTTGCTTCCCATCGTGGCGACGGCTCTCTACGCCTTTTTGACCATTCGATTTGACGACACCAGCATCCTTGACTTTATCCGCTATGCCTGCGCCTTTTTCCTGACCGGGCAGCAGTTCTACGAATGGCGGCTGCAATCCGGCGACCATTGGGAACCGGACGGAAAGCGGGTGGGCAAATGAGCAGAAAAGAAAAAAAAGAGCAGAAGCAAAGGCAGGCCACGCGGCAGCTCATCAACACCAGAGCCATCACCGACTACAGCCTGCAAACCTACGGCCACGGCGAGCTGGTATATTTTATCATCAAGCCCAGCAACATTTCTGTATTGTCCGAAGCCAGCATCTCGGCGCGGATCTACGCCTTGATGACCGTGCTGAAGGGCATGGCGGAGATTGAGATGTGCTGCCTGAATTCCCGTGAGAACTTTGAGGACAACAAGCGGTTCCTGCGGAGCCGCGTGGAACAGGAGGACAATCCGGCCGTCCGCAAGCTGCTGGAAGCGGACCTGACCTTCCTCGACCGCATCCAGGTGCAGATGGCGACCGCGAGGGAATTTCTCATCATCATCCGGCTGCGCGATGAAAAAGAGAGCGAGGTGTTCCCCTACTTAAACCGCATTGAGAAAACCCTGCGGGAGCAGGGATTCTCTGTCAAACGGGCCGGAAAAGAGGATATCAAGCGGCTGCTGGCGGTCTATTTCGAGCAAAACGTGACCACCGAAAAATTTGAGGATTTCGACGGGGAACGGTGGATTATTCTGGGCGACTGAAGATTAAGCCGTTCTTTGTCCATTTTGCATATAGACTTCCGCCGCGTCTTCGTTTATTGTGTGTGCTGAGGTGATAAAGATGGCGGTCATACAAGATGAAATCCTGGACGCGTTTATCACGGAATTGCGGGAAAGGGCGCTTTCAGAGTTCCGGCGCGGCGAAAAGGAAAACCAGGACCGGTATGAGCGGGTCAGGGAGCTTAGCATGAAACTAAGGGATATTCTCTCCCAGCTCAGCGAGGGAAACAGACAGGCAATCGAAAGCTACATGGAGGAAAAAGACAGCCTCGCCAGCGACGAGCTTGACTACGTCTATCTGAGAGGAATAATAGACTGCTGCAGGCTGCTGAAAATGTTGAAAATCATATAGCTCCCATAGCCATACGGGATATTCGCGAGAGGCTTGCCTTATAATTCAGGCGGGTCTTTTTTTATTCATTTTTTACTCATTTGAAGGAGATGATACAATGCCGAAAAGCAACAAAGCCGCGCCTGCAATGTCGCGGGAGGATGTCCGCGTACAGGAATTCCTTGACATGATCGCGCCATCGGTCGTTAAATTCTATACCGACCACTTCATTTGCGGCAATACCTACCGCTGCGTGTGGGCGCTTCGGGAGTACCCGACCGCCACGGAGGAACAGGCCATCCTGCGCCACCTGGGCGAGAAGGACGGCGTCACCCTGCGCATCTATACCCGCCATGTCACACCGGTGGAGGAAAGAAAAATCATATCCAACGCCGCCAATAAGAACCGCATGAAGCGGAGCAGCACCAACGACCTGCAGCAGACCGTCGCCGCCGAGAGCAACCTGCAGGACGTGGCCAATATCGTGGCTTCCATGCACCGGAACAAGGAACCGCTGCTCCACGCCGCCGTATATATCGAACTGTCCGCCCACGACCCCGACCAGCTCAAGCTGCTGCAGACCGAGGTGCTGACAGAACTCATACGGAGCAAGCTCAATGTGGACCGGCTCCTGCTCCGCCAGAAGCAGGGATTTATTTGCGCAATGCCTTCCGGCTGGAACGTGTTCGGCGACCAGTTTGAGCGTGTGCTGCCGGCGTCGTCAGTGGCCAACCTCTATCCCTTCAACTACAGCGGCAAAACCGACGAGCGCGGGTTTTACCTCGGCAGGGACAAATTCGGCAGCAACATCCTTGTGGATTTCAACAAGCGGGCCGACGACAAGACCAACGCCAACATCCTGATCCTGGGCAATTCCGGCCAGGGCAAAAGCTACCTATTGAAACTTATCCTCACCAATCTGCGGGAGTCCGGCATGCATGTGCTGGCTTTAGACCCTGAAATGGAATACGAGGAACTGACGGTAAACCTCGGCGGCTGCTTCATAGACCTCATGTCCAGCGAATACATCATCAATGTGCTGGAGCCGAAAACATGGGATATATCCGGCGACCCCGGGGACACCGGTGCACCCCAGGCGTTCCGGCAGACCTCCAAACTCAGCCAGCACATCAGCTTTCTCAAAGACTTTTTCCGCTGCTACAAGGACTTTGACGACCGGCAGATCGACACCATTGAGATCATGCTGGGCAGGCTCTACGACAAATGGGGCATCACCGACCGGAGCAATTTCGACCGGCTGAAGCCCGCGGATTACCCCATCCTGTCCGACCTGTACGAGCTGGTGGAGGCCGAGTACAAAGCCTTCGACGAGAGCCGCCGCCAGCTCTACACCGCCGACACGCTGCGGGAAATCTGCCTTGGACTCCACTCCCTGTGCAAGGGCGCGGAGTCCAATTTTTTCAACGGGCACACCAACATCACCAGCGGCAGCTTCGTGACCTTCGGCGTCAAGGGGCTGCTGCAGGCGTCGAAGAACATCCGCAACGCCCTGCTGTTCAACGTGCTGTCCTTTATGAGCAACGAGCTGCTGACTGCCGGAAACACGGCCGCCTCCATCGACGAGCTGTATTTATTCCTCACAAACCTGACGGCGATAGAGTACATCCGGAATTTCATGAAGCGTGTGAGAAAGAAGGACAGCGCCGTCATTCTCGCCTCGCAGAATCTGGAGGACTTCGACATCGAAGGCATCCGCGAATACACCAAGCCCCTGTTCTCCATACCGATGCACCAGTTCCTGTTCAACGCGGGCAACATCGACGCCAAATTCTATATCGAAACCCTTCAATTGGAGCAGAGCGAGTACAACCTGATCCGCTATCCGCAGCGCGGCGTGTGCCTCTACAAATGCGGCAACGAGCGGTACAACCTCATGGTGACCGCGCCGGAACACAAGGCAAGGCTCTTTGGAAAGGCGGGCGGCAGATGATCAAAAACCGGAGAAATCCAGTATGGGTGAAACGCCTGTGCTGCGACAAGGGGGTGAAGGTTTTTGGAGATGAAGGACCAGCGCTTCGGCATCGAAATCGAATTGACAGGACTGTCCCGCCTGCGCGCCGCCCAGGTCCTGGCGGAATACTTCGGCACGCCGGTTTCCCATGACGGGGGCTATTACGGCATCTATTCCGTCCTGGACGGCCAAAGCCGCCGGTGGAAGGTCATGAGCGACGGCAGCATCACTACAGAGAAAAAAGAAGGGCGGAGGATTGTTCCGGCCGACAGCACTTACAGCGTGGAGCTGGTCAGCCCCATCTGCAGGTATGAGGACATCGAAACCATACAGGAAATCGTCCGCAAGCTCCGCGCCGCCGGAGCCATCGCCAACGCAAGCTGCGGCATCCATGTCCACGTGGACGCCTCGCCCTACAACGCCAACACCCTGCGCAACATCACCAACATCATGGCCAGCAAGGAGGACTTGATCTACAAGGCGCTGCAGGTGAGCGTGGCACGGGAACGCCGCTACTGCAAAAAGGTGGAGCAGAGCTTTTTGGAGGAACTCAACCGCAAGAAGCCGAAAACCCTGGAGCAGGTCAGCCGGATCTGGTACAACGGTAATGACGGCAGGCATGAGCATTACCACAACAGCCGCTACCACTGTTTGAACCTCCACAGCGTGTTCCAGAAGGGCACGATTGAATTCAGGCTGTTCAACGGCACCACCCATGCCGGAAAGATCAAGGCATACATCCAGCTCTGCCTTGCCATCAGCCATCAGGCACTGACACAGAGGTGCGCCAGCCGCATCAAAACCCAAAGCACCAATGAAAAATATACCTTCCGCACCTGGCTTCTGCGGCTGGGCCTTATCGGCGACGAATTCAAGACCGCCCGGCTTCATCTCCTGGAACATCTGGACGGCTGCATCGCGTGGAAAGACCCCGCCCAGGCGGAACGGCAAAAACAAAGGCTAAGGCAGAAAAAAGAAAAGGAACTGGCGCGGGCCGCCGGGGCCGTACAGGCGTCACAGGAACAAGATCAAACAGACATGGAACAGGCCGGGACTGAAGAAGGACCCGGCCTTTCCATGTCCATGTAGCAAGGAGGAATGAGAGAAAATGAAAAGCAAAACCCTATACATCGCCTACGGCAGCAACCTCAACCTGACGCAGATGGCCTGCCGCTGCCCCACCGCCAAAGTAGTCGGGACAAGCGAGCTTAAGGATTATGAGCTGCTGTTCAGAGGCAGCCGCCATAGCGCGGTGGCAACGGTGGAACCCTGCAAAGGCGGCCGTGTGCCTGTTCTTTTATGGACGCTGAAGGAAAAAGACCTGCAGGCTCTCGATCGCTACGAGGGATATCCCCACTTTTACCGCAAGGAAATCCTCAATGTGGAGCTGAAAGGCGGGATCGTTCCCGCCATGGCGTATATCATGAACGACGGGCATCCCTTCGGCGCGCCCTCGGATCACTACCTGAACACCATCCTGGAAGGCTATGAAAGCGCGGGCTTTGACACCGAGGTTCTGGAACAGGCGTTGGAAAAATCCATCCGGCTGGCCGAGGAACAGCAGCCGGAACAGGAGAACCTGTTTGGCCTAAAATGGTGGTGAGAGCATGGCTGATCCCGCAACCATCACCCTTGCGGTCAGGGCGGCCGTCGCCGCGGCAACCGACAAAAGGACATGGAAGGCTGCCGGCGTTCTTGTCGCCGCCATCCTGACGCCCTTTATCCTTATCGTCGTGATGATCGTGAGCCTGCTCTCGGCTGCGGCGGATCACAACAGCAACGCCATAGAATTGTGCTTCAACGGCGGCGCGATCTCTTCCCGGGTCCCCGCCGATTACGCCGCCCATATCCGGGAGATGCGCAACGGCTTTTCGGAGCTTGACGCCGCCATCGCCGACATATCTTCGCAGGTGGAGGACGGGCAGCTTGACGCCACCCGCATAAAGGCGGTTTTTTATTCTCTGTTCTTCGGCGCTGAAAACTTGCGGATGGACGCCTCGGATTACCGGGCCTTCGCCGACTGCTTCGTGCGGTACGAAACCCGCGCCGAAAAGGATGAGGACGGCAACAAAACCGGTAAAACCTACACCGTGGCCGTGCCGCTTAAATCCCTGCCGGAGATCTACGCCAACCTCCAAACCACCCTGGGCAGGACAATCACCCATGAGGACTGGGCCAACGCCTCGGAGATTTACCACCGCGTATTGTACGGCGGCGGCATCCCCACCTATGGGGAGGCGTTCAACGCCTGGTCAAACGGACTGCCTCTGTCCGACGCGCCCTTTGTCGGAGCCGACGGCTTCTGTTCTCCCCTGGGGGAAGGCTGGCGCGGCATGGTGACCTCGGAATTCGGGTACAGGACCGACCCATTCACTGGTCGGCACAAAGGACACTCCGGCATCGACCTGGCCGCGCCCCAAGGGACGCCAATCCGCGCTGCGCTGGACGGCACGGTGCTGTTTGCACGCTATAAGACCACGGGCTACGGCTATCATTTAGCCATCGACCACGGCGGCGGCTTTGTCACTTTCTACGCCCACTGCTCCAAAATCCTCGTCACCGAGGGTCAGGCGGTCAAGGCCGGCGACATCATCGCGGAGGTTGGCAGCACCGGAAGAAGCACCGGTCCGCACCTGCATTTTGAGGTGCGCATCAATGGAGAAATCCAAAATCCAAGAAGCTATCTGCCGTAAGCCCGCCCGCATAATTTTCTCTAAGCGCCTTATAATTGTGATATAATGAAACAAATACTGTGAAAGAGGAGGGGTGTGCTTGGAGCTATACAGTCAGGCTGTTAAGCTGTGGCAGTCGTACAAAATCGCGTCCGCCGAGGATTTAGACAAATGTCTTGACAGCTTCCGCATCCTGTTTGCGTTTCATTCCGGGAAAATAGAGAATGAGGAAATCACCTACCATGATACAAGAGAAATCTTTGAAAACGGCAGGGTTGTGGGCTACACCGGGAGTCCCCGCGCCCTGTTTGAGCAGCAGAATCAAAAGCTGTGCTATGATTTTTTGAAGGAAAAAATCATAAAAAGGGAGCCTCTCAGCATCGAGCTGGTCAAGGAAATTCACAGGGTTCTCACCGGCGGGACCTACGATGAGCGTAAGCTTATCGCCAATGAGGAACGCCCGGGCGAGTTTAAAAAGCACGATTATGTGACCGGCGTCCATGAGGTGGGCTCCGCCGCAAAAGATGTGGAAAACGATCTGACGGAACTGATTGCCGAAGTCAACGCTTATGAGGGCGAGGATGTCTTGAAAGCCGCCGCCTATCTTCACGCCAGGTTTGAGTACATCCACCCCTTCGCGGACGGCAACGGACGGGTCGGCAGGACACTCATGAATTACTATCTCATGATCCATAACCACCCGCCCCTCATCGTCTACGACGAGGATAAGCGGCTGTATTACGAGTGCCTGCAAAAGTATGATGAAACCGAGGACCTGAAATCTCTCTATGAGTTTCTTAAATTTGAGACGGAAAAAACATGGGAAAAGGCGCTGGCTCTTGCCGAAGGCATAAAGCAGGAACGCAAAGGCTTGTCGGATTTTACCCAGGGCATGTAGCCAACAGAATAACATTAAAACACAGAAGTCATCTCCAAAAGGGATGGCTTTTTTGTTTGCCAAGGAGGGAAAAAATGTTAAGGACCAAAGCCATCTTTGAAAGAAAGACCAATGATTTTCAGCCCAGGGACTGCGTTATTGAAAAAATAATTGAACTTGCTTCTCAGGAATACGACGCGTTTTCCAGGAACATGCTGGCGGATTACGGCTTTATCAAGGACAATGTTGATCTTATGTATGTGGACCAGGAGGGGACATACCACTGTCTGCTGGTGGTCGGCGAGGGCAGACCCGACGGCGTTCTCATCGAATCGGAAGGAAGCGGTTACGCCCGCTACGCCGCCTTCCTGCCCAACGCCCGCGATTTCCTCTCGGCGCGCCGGGAGCAAGTTCAAGGGCTTCATGATGCAAAGCCGGAGCCGGAAACGCCGGGCATGAAATTGAGTTTATAGGAGGAAATGAGCCATGAGAGAAACGGAACTTACGATACTGTTCCCCACGGAGAAGCTGGAGGCCCTCCGTTTTTTTATGCGGAAAAAAGAGCTGGACATCGAGCGGGAGCTGAAGGATTACCTTGAAAAAACCTATGAGAGGATCGTCCCCGTCCATGTCCGGGAGTATGTGGAAAGCAGGATCGGACAGGAGCCTGCCCAGGAACAGATGCCAGGAACGGAAGCCCAGGAACGACAGACGGAACCGCAGCGCCAGCCAAGGCAGACCCGCCGCCAGCGTGAGCAGGCAACAACCGAGGCGCCTTCCTCTCCGCAAGCTCAGAACAGGACGGAGGGATCTGCCGAGGAAGAAACCCAGGGCATGACCATGAGCATGTAAACAGCGGAAAGGAAAAAGGAGGTGTTAATTTTAATGATTAAGCTTGGTGTGGACAACGGAAACTACAACACCAAATCCTCGGAGGGGATGCTCTATGCCTCCGGATACACTGCAAGCGACAAGGAATTCATCACGCCGGATATGCAGCTCTTCTACGAGGGCAGATATTACGCCGTCGGCGAGCGCCGCATGCGTTTTCAGCAGGACAAGACCAGAGAGCCGGATACCTTTATGCTGACGCTGCCGGCAATCGCGGATGCGATGAAGCGCGCGGAAACCACAAGCGCGGAAATCGCCCTTGGCGTGGGCCTGCCCATTGGCAGCTACGGGACGCAGAAGGAGGCATTTCGGCGATATTTTCTGCGAGACAATGTTTCGTTCTTGTTCGAGGGAACGTCTTACCGATGCCGCATCGCCGAGTGCAAGGTGTTCGCGCAGGGTCATGCGGCGCTGTGCCGGTATTATCCGCAGCTGAAGGATTACCGCAGCATCACGCTGGTGGATATCGGCGGGTATACGGTGGATATCCTCACACTCCATGACTTCCGGCTGGACAGATCGAGCTGCGCCAGCCTGCGCGTGGGAACCATTACCCTCTACAGCCGGATTCAGGATACGCTCCAGCGCAATGACATCCTCCTGTCGGACGAACTTATCACCGACGCGATCCGCGGGGATATCCAGCACGCCGATGGCAAATTGATCCAAGCCGTGGTGGAGCAGGCTGTGGCGGCTTACTGCAAGGAGCTGCTCAATGCGCTCCGGGAGCGCGGACTTGACCTGCGGCTCCCCACGGTGTTCGCGGGCGGCGGTGCGGAGCTGCTCGAACCCATGCTGCGCAGGGAAGACCTCAATACTGTGGCGGTGCTGAACCGGTTCGCCAATGCGGACGGCTACAAGCTCTTGATGGGGTGAGCCTATGTCCGGGCGAAAACGATATTATCTCTCCTTCGATATGGACAACCCAAGGCATCGGGAAGCCGAGGCGCTGCTTGCGCGGCAGGCCAGCAGGCAGCGCACCGAGTATGTGGTCACCAGCATCCTGACGGCACATCAGAAGGAAAGCCTGGAGCAGGTTGTCCGGCAGGCGGTCAGGGACGAGCTGCGAAATGCTGCGCCGCCACCGCAAACCACGCTGCCGGGGGAAACGGATGCCGATGTTCAGCTGTCCGATCTCCCCGGCAGCCTTATCCGTGCGCTGGAGGAATTGTAACCATGTTGGCTCATTTTCCTGCTACCGTTATGACGGCGGGTCAGGAAAGTACACCAACATGGCTCACTTTTTCCTGCGATACAGAAATTTTTTAGGAGTGAACCTACTATGAGAAAAGCAACCGTCCAAATCCAATACGACGCCGAGAAGCTTCGCGCCATCCGCCAGTACATGGGCAAAGAGGACACGGAGTTTCAGGCCGAGCTGGAGGATTTTCTCCAGAAGCTCTACGAAGAACACGTTCCCGCTCCCGTCCGGGAATACATTGAAAGCCGGGAGTCCCCGGAACCTGAAAGGCCTAACCGTCCCTCATGCCCCGCTTCATCCGCGCCAGCGAAAAACAACAACGTGAGCGGGAATGCGTAAATGCGGTTTGGACGCACTGTTGCCGCCTGTGTACCCCTGTGTCCGCTTTTTGCGGCGGGGGTGACATCATAACACCTGCGGGCAGAATAAAGCCCCGTGTCGGGGCTTTGTGAAAGAGCCTGGGAAAGGAAAAAACCATCTCCGGAACAGAACCTCATATCATAAAACACCGGTTTAGAGGGGTGAACCATGGGGTCGAAAACCTTGCAGGTTAAAGAGGGGTGGTCGCAGGCGACCTCCCCTCGAATCACATCAGCCCGCAATGCGGGCTGAAAGACTTTAAAGCAGGTGCACCTGAATAGGGCTGCGGTTACCTCGCGGGTGGTCGAAAATCCGGGTTTTTCCTGTATGCAAAGGCTTTTACAGGTACACCTCACAGGTGGTTGCAGAGTATGTAAATAGAATCCAGACAAGGAACGGAGGTGGATTGAGAGTGGCAGAGGAGAATAAAAAGAGAATTCCCCTGTGGCTGTATCCCGAAACCATAAAAAAGACAGACGAGCTTTTCCCGAAGGATAACTGCAAAAGCCGGAGCGAGTTTATAGAAAAGGCCATTCACTTTTACAGCGGATATATCACATCCGGTGAAAACAACAAATATCTTCCCGGTGCAATCACTTCCGCCCTTTCAGGTATTGTTGAAAGCTCCGAAAACCGTATTGCACGGCTGCTTTTCAAGCTGGCGGTGGAGATGTCCATGATGATGAATGTCCTGGCGTCTACCGTTGAGATCGATGAAACCCTGCTGCAAAAGCTCCGGGGGAAATGCATCAACGATGTAAAAAAGACCATCGGCTCCGTCACCTTTGAGGAGGCAGTGAAATACCAAAAGGGTAAGTAAGGTGATATGCTATGCCCAGGATCATATTCAAGTGCCGTTACTTGAAAAATGCACCCAAAGCACACTTGACCAATCTTGTAGAATATGTGGCTACCCGTGAGGGTGTTGAAAAAGTTTTCGACAGCTCTCAACTTCTTCCTGCTACAAAAAACCAGCAGCAGTTGATTTCTATAATCCTGAAAACGCTGCCGGAAACCTCTGACCTGTTTGAGTACGAGGACTATCTGAACAATCCAACCAGGGAAAATGCATCGGAGTTTATTTCTATTGCCCTTGAAAACAATCTCGACCTGATTGGTAAAAAGAAAAATTTTGTAGACTACATCGCTAATCGCCCGAGAGTTGAAAAGATCGGCAGCCACGGACTCTTTACAGATGAAGGTGTACCTGTTGTACTTTCGAAGGTTGCTGAGGAAGTATCAAACCATTCCGGAAATGTGTGGACCAATATTGTATCCCTCCGGCGCGAAGAAGCGGCAAGGCTGGGATATGACTGCGCAAAACCGTGGCAGGCTTTGATCCGGGCACAGCGGAATGTCATTGCGGAAAACATGAAGATTGCTCCGGAAAATTTGCGATGGTATGCTGCTTTTCACAATGAAAGCCATCACCCGCACATCCACTTGATTGCTTACTCCATCAATCCCAAAGAAGCTTATGTCACAAAGCAAGGGATAGAAAACATGCGGGGAAGTCTCGCGCGGGAAATCTTCCGCCAGGACCTGATGCAGATTTATGAGAAGCAGACTGAACGACGCAATTCCCTGAATAGGCAGAGTCGTGAGGCCATGCAGGACATCATCGCTCAAATTCGTTCAGGTGTATGTGAGAATAAAAATATAGAAGAATTGATTGCCCGCCTTGCTGAAAAGCTTAAGCATACTTCCGGCAAGAAGCAATACGGTTATTTAAAAGCTCCCTTCAAGGCGCTCGTTAATCAGATTGTCGATGAGCTTGCAAAAGATGTAAGAGTAGCAGAGCTTTACAGCAGTTGGTACGAGATGCGTTATGAAGTTTTAAGCACCTATGCTGACAAGCTGCCGCCGTCTCTTCCACTGTCGCGGCAGAAAGAATTCAAGAGCATTAAAAACATGGTGATTGCCGAAGCGTTAAATATCGGCAGTCACCATTTCACTTTTGAGCCGGACGAGGAACAGGATATATCAATAAAAGATGATGGTGATATTACTGCTGCCATCACATATTTTGAGAAATCTGCAAAGCTCGGAAATGTCAACGCACAGTATATGCTCGAAAGGATTTATCTTGAATCGGACAGCGAGCATGAAAATGTAGAAAAGGCATTGCAGTGGCTGGGGAAAGCTGCGGACAACGGGAATGCTCCCGCACAGTATGCAATGGGGAAGCTGTACCTTACAGGAAACCATCTAGAGAAAGATGCCGTAAAGGCTGTGGAACTGTTCACCAAATCTGCAGAACAAGGCAATCAGTATGCGCAATATGCCCTCGGCAAACTGTATCTTTTGGGGCATGATGTCAGGCAGGATAAGGAAACAGCGTTGCATTGGCTGTCGGCAGCTGCAGCACAGGGAAATATCTATGCAAAGTATTTGCTGGAACGCATGGATTCCTTCAAAGACCCATCCATACTCCTTGCAGCAACACGCTTGATGCATCACTTGGGCAACATCTTTAGAGAGGAGTATCAGAAAGCTTTTGGCAATCCTCTCATCCAGGTTGACCGAAAGCTTCGCAAAAAAATCATGGAGAAAAAACTGGCGCAAGGTCACGCATATAACGACCATGCGCCGCATCAAAGCTATTAGGAGGAATTCGCATGAAGAAGAACTACCTACAGAAAAAAGAAAAGCTCCCCGTCTCTTATATATTCTCAAGACTGAAGCCACCTGTGAAAAGGGTGGCTTATTTCCGCAGGTCGGGCAAGCGGAAACGCTGACAAAGGAGGATCGCTATGGCAGAGTACGTACATTTTACCGATGAGCAGAAACAGCGTGCAAACTCCGTTGACCTTGTGGACTTTCTCAGACGGCAGGGAGAGCAGCTCATACGCTCCGGCAGGGAGTGGCGGTGGAAGCGTCATGACAGCGTGACAATCCGGGGCAACCGGTGGTTCCGCCACAGCGCCGGGCAAGGCGGACTGGCCATTGATTTTGTGCAGGAATTTTATGGCCTCTCATTCCCTGATGCAGTGACACTGCTGCTGGGCGGCGAACAGGGTGTGGAATTTAAGCAGACCAATAAAAATGACTCCCCACCAAAGCGAAAGGAGTTTCTTCTGCCGGAGGCCGCAGATAATATGCGCCGGGTATATGCTTACCTTTTGAAGCAGAGATATATTGACCGGGATGTCCTCAACCACTTTGTCAGAGGGAAAAAAATATATGAGGACAAGGAATATCACAATGTTGTTTTTGTAGGCTGTGATGAAAACGGCACTGCCCGGCATGCACATAAAAGGGGAACCTATTCCAATGCTGCTGGTTACCGTGGCAATGTGGAAGGCTCAGATCCAAAATACAGTTTCAATTACATTGGTACAAGCAGTATTCTGTATGTATTTGAAGCTCCCATCGACATGCTGTCATTTATCACCCTGCATAAGAACGGCTGGCAGCAGCACAGTTATGTAGCGCTGGACGGTGTGGCTGAACATGCCTTGGTTCAAGTGTTGTCAAAAAATATTCACCTTAAAAATGTGGTATTATGCCTCGACCATGATCCTGCCGGTATAGAAGCTTCCGGGCGACTTGCAGGCATATTGCATGAAAAAGGATACGCCTGCATTTCATATTTACAGCCCGCATGCAAGGATTGGAATGAGGACTTGAAAGCGCAGCATGGCATAACACCGATTCCGGCAAAACCACATCCGAAGCTTGAAGCCTGCAAAGAGTTGTGCGGAAAGATTCATTACTTGTGCAGCCATATCAAATCCGTGAAAAATCCCCATGAAATGCTGATGGAGCACTATGAAAAAGCAGTGTCCCTCATGCAGTCATCAAGATCAACCGATAGACAAAAAGCTGTCCTGATGGAACAGCTGCTAAGCATGATAGTATATGCGCTGTTTGCAGTGATGGCGCAATACCGGCAGCTTGAAAAACCACTGAATTTTAAACAACTGACCGATGAACTCTGTCACAGCTATCATCCGCACCAGGACCGGGGAAAGCTGAAAACCAAAGCAGAGGATATCCAGCAGGATGTCAATGCCATTAATGCTCAGCTCAAAACATCTGGAATCCGTACCCTTGAGGATAAGCAAAAATTAATCGCATCGTATATGAGTCTTGCACTAAACTGTGTCAAGGCTCAAATTTTTATATGTCTTGAAGAGCAGGAACAGAGAATAGAAGCTCTGCAAAAGCAGAATGAAGAGAGAGTCGATTATATGCAGGCTGTTTGCGAAGAATTTTTGCAGCCTGGTATTTAGCAATAATATAATCACAGATTTGAAGAAAGCCATGTGCGAATGAAAAACCATTGGTGCATGGCTTTCTTGATTTTGAAAAAAGGAGGAAACCAATGCAAGCATCACAGGTGGTTACTTTAATCATAGCTGCTGCAACTATGTTTGGAGTCATCGGTTTTATCGTTCTCCTGGCTCATTACTATACCTTGAATGGTATCAAGGCCAGGACGGTAGGTGACGGCCAGCATGGTACGGCAAGGTTTGCAACGAAGAATGAAATAAAGAAGACCTATGCCCATGTGCCTTATGAACCGGAACGGTGGCGCAAGGGTATCAACCTGCCTAAGGTGCAGGGGCTGGTTGTGGGATGCAAGACGGCTCCAGGCTCGGTCACCGCTCTTGTAGACCAGGGGGATGTGCATGCATTGATGATCGGTGCGGCGGGGGTCGGCAAGACCGCAAATTTCCTTTATCCCAATCTGGAATATGCCTGCGCATCCGGGATGAGCTTTATTACCACCGACACCAAGGGTGACCTTTACAGGAATTACGGATGCATCGCCAAGGACTACTATGGCTACGATGTATCCGTCATTGACCTGAGAAACCCCACCCGCAGCGATGGCAACAATATGCTGCACCTTGTAAACAAATATATGGATGAATACCTTGCTAATCCTGATAATCTCTCAGCAAAAGCCAGGGCGGAGAAATATGCAAAGATTATTGCCAAAACCATCGTCAACTCCGGAGGACTGGATGCAGGCTCCTACGGCCAGAATGCATTTTTCTATGATGCTGCAGAAGGCTTGCTGACCGCCGTCATTTTATTGGTGGCGGAATACTGTCCAAACGAGAAACGCCATATCATATCGGTCTTTAAGCTCATACAGGACTTGCTGGCTCCCTCCAGCGTAAAGGGAAAAAACCAGTTTCAGCTGCTCGTTGAAAAGCTCCCGCCGGAGCATAAGGCAAGATGGTTTGCGGGAGCGGCATTAAACACTGCGGAGCAGGCCATGCAAAGCGTCCTGTCGACAGCTCTTTCCCGGTTAAATGCATTCCTGGACTCGGAACTGGAGCAGATACTGTGTTTTGACACTGCCATCGATGCGGAGCGTTTTTGCAAAAGAAAGTCTGCCATCTTCCTTGTCATGCCGGAAGAAGACAATACAAAATACTTTCTAATCTCCCTTATTGTCCAGCAGCTCTACCGGGAGATACTGTCGGTGGCCGATGAGCAGGGAGGAAGGCTTCAAAACCGTGTCATGATGTACCTCGATGAAATCGGCACTATACCTAAAATTGAATGTGCGGAGATGATATTCTCCGCTTCCCGTTCCCGCCGTGTTTCCATCGTGGCCATTATACAGAGCTTTGCGCAGCTTGAAAAGAACTACGGCAAGGAAGGAGCCGCTATCATCATCGACAACTGCCAGGACACCATTTTTGGAGGCTTTGCCCCAAACTCGGAATCAGCCGAGATACTCTCTAAAAGCCTCGGTAATAAGACGGTTTTATCAGGTTCGGTCACCCGTGGAAAGCATGATCCGTCCCAATCCCTGCAAATGATCCAGCGTCCCCTGATGACTCCCGATGAATTGAAGACCCTGCCAAAAGGCAGCTTCATTGTCGCAAAGACCGGCGCCTGCCCTATGAAAACCAGTTTAAAGCTGTACCTTGATTGGGGCATCCGGTTTGAAAAGGTGTATGAGCTGCTGGAAAAATCCGCCCGCAAGGTTGCCTATGCTGACAAAAAAGAACTTGAAGAGGAAATTGTCAAACGGCACATATCATATGAGGATATAGAAGAACAGGAGCCATACTCCACATCAGCTCAAGGCGGCATATCCCTTGCAACTGCTGAAGAGATTCAGGGGAAAGCATTGAAGTCCAGGCTGCAAACAAAGATAAAAGCACAGCAGCAAATGGAGACGCCGCTGCGTACAGATTAGGAGGTGTTTGATGGGCTATTTTGAATCGCTTTATGCATCAGAGCTTCCCCATAGAGCTGTAGCCGTCTACATGTACCTTCGTGACAGGGCGGACAAGAATGGCAATTGTTATCCGGCGATCGGAACCATCGCCGCAGAACTGAAGCTGTCACGGAGCACAGTAAAAAGGGCCATTGCAGACCTTGAAAAGAGCGGTTATCTTCGCAAGGAGCAGAGGTGGCGTGAGAACGGGGGCAAGAGCAGCAACATGTATTTTTTGAAATCAGGGATGGGGTAACTCTGGAAAACCTTACTTTTATACCAAGGGGGCAGTCTATTTATTTGGTGAACTGTGGTACGGTTCACCATGAGCTATGCAGTGAACTGCCCACTCTAAGAAATATTCAACATCAGACAAAGAAACAAAATAGATTAGCGGATAAATAGCATGAAAGGTGAAGATAGGATGAATTTAGAAAAATCAAGGAATGCGGAATACAAAAAGAGTGCAGCTTTATTGTCTCTGCTGGTTGGATTGGATGCTGATGCGGAAGAAAAGATTTATAGATGCTTTCAAAACATGGGAATAGATGACTTTTTTCTTCATCTTGAATCACTTGAACTTGACTTATCCCAGGAGACTTCTGAGAAGCTGAAAAGTTTAAAAGCTATTATTGAGATATTTGGATGAGGAAAGGGGGCAGGCATAACATGAAGAAAAATATGCAGCATACCGAAAGCTTTTTAAAAGGGCTGACGACTTTAACAGGACTGCCCTACAAAAAGGTTCGGCAGTATGCAAAGGAAAACAACCCCTTTAATATCTTGGAACACCCACATATCATGGAACCAAATGAAAAACAGCTTGAAAAGATAGGACTACTCAACGAATTCATTGCCTCTTATAACCTCTTGAAAATCTATGAAAGTGAGAAGAAGATTACGCTTAATTCATCTACCCTATCGGGACAGTATTTTTTGGCCCTTTTAGGTGGAATGAAGGATAAAGAGAGGTTCATGGTTGCTTTTTTAGATAACGGTAATAACGTGATTGAAACAAAGACCATGTCTGAAGGGAGTGTCGGACAAGCAGTTGTTTATCCCAGAGAGGTATTGAAATATGCCATTGCCTGTGATTGCAGGGCGATAATCTTGGCCCATAATCATCCTGGCGGCTCCACAAATTTCTCTCCGGAAGATAGGGCATTGACACAGAGATTTGTTGATATTTTTCATTCTCTTGAAATCAAAGTTTTAGACCATATTGTTGTAGCCGGAACACGCTATTCTTCCATGGCGGAACAAGGAGAAATTCCTCATCAGTGTGTAAGTAAAGCAAATTATGAAGTGATTGCATTAAGTGAATCGGTGGTGGAAGAGAACCAGGATAGTTGTCAGTATACTCATTCATTTTAGGCCGAAGAGAAGGGGAAAAACGATTGCAGCTATATAATTTAGGTTTTCAAAGATCTAATAATTTGTAAAGTATTACAATATATATGCACAAAGCCGCTTGATCTTAGCAGGGGCTCTTTGTACAGTCATAAAATATTTGCGGATAGCCTGCATAATATCAGCTATTGATTCGAACAAGTGATTATGTGTTACATTCTTTCGAATATCTTTCCAAAGGTGTTCGATTGAATTCAACTCAGAACTGTAAGGGGGTAGGTACTTAAAAGTAATGTTCTTTATTGAATCCAACAGCTCCATAACACTTTTGGTATGATGATATCTTACATTATCAAGAAGCAGTATTACTTTCTTGTTAACATAATGTGCTGACAGCTTATTTTAAAAAATCCTTGAAACTATCAGAATTACCAGCTTCCGAGGTTGAATAATGCACTTTGCCGTCAATGGGGTCTACCGCTCCAAACATCACGATTCTTTCTCTGGAGCCGGAACTGTCTGTCGGTACGATTGGCTGATTACCCTTGAGCGACCATTTTAGCGTTGTTGTAGGTTCATCTGTAATTACTGCTTCATCTTCATAAAGTATTACGGTATCATCATCGGAATTTGCAAGAATATCCTGCAATTCTTTTTTATACTGCTCCTGCAACTCTTTCTTGGCATTCCGGCTCTGCTTTTTAGGTCTTTGCAGAGTGAACCCAAGTTTATGGACTAAATCATACAAGCTTGAAGTTTTATAATTAATACCCCATTGTTTGCTTATCCACTTTTTTAATAGAGGCATAGTCCAATTGCTTTTATTGAATCCACATTCCCGGGGAGATTTTTGTAAAGCCTCTTTCACAGCTTGTTTCTGCTCCGGTGATAAATAGCTGGCTCTGTTGCTATGCCGGGTATCAATAAGACCAGCTATACCGAACTCGTTATATCGGTGCACCCATTTACGGACATTGGTATCTGCCATATGAATATCCTTGGCTACTTCGGTACTTGGTTTACCATCCCAGGTTTGCAATATGGCAAGCATCCTTGTTCGAAGTTTTGCATCATTGCAGTCCCTGTAAGAAGCTTCAAGTTCCTCATAAGAGCAGTGCTTTTTATTTATTTCAAGTTTCCTTCTACTCATAATATCAGAGCCTTTCTATACAAATGTTCTGATATTATGATAACTTATGATGGCATCGGTATTATACAGGTAATATTTTGTAATTACATTTATGTAAGCCTAAACTATATAGTTCAGTATATCTATTTTGAGCTCATAAAGTCTTGCTATGCAAGGCTTTATGAGCTTACGGGCATAGTTATAGTTAGATATATTTCCATTGATGGAAAGAAACCAATTGAAAATTTTTCTTCAATTATGAAGGGAATACTTGCCATTATTCGTAGTTTCGAATATAATATATTTTGTATGATTATAACTTTTAAGAGATATGTCAATGGGATATATCAGTTAAAACAGAATGCAAATGCCTTGCTGTAAGTTAAATCAGAACGGTTTGCGATTAGGTGGGGGGCCTTCGGTAGAAATGTCAAAAAATAAGTTAGAGAAGCCATTCAGGACGATGAATAGATATATGGAACAAATGGATAGAATCAGTAGCTTGACAGCAATAGCATCAAGGCTTAATATAGCAACCATGTTTGAGACGCCTATTAGTCGGTTGCTACAACAGCAAGACTATATTGCCAATCTTTTTAAAAGCACAGAATTTACTTCTGCATTTTCATATGCAGAGAAAATGGACAAACTCTTTCCGCGTATTGAAAAGCTTGTATTGCCTAATGATGCGGTTTTTTCTGAAGTACAAAGAGCTTTAGATATTGTCAATACGCCTGCAATCAGAGAGGCAATTCTTTATGCAAATAGGATTGAAGGTATTATGCCTAAGCGTTTAGGCAGTACGTTTGAGAATTCTATAGCAATCCTTGAGAGGATTAATTTTAATAACAGCTGGCTGTCGTCCATTATAGATTCATTAAATACTTATCAAAACCTTTTCCAAAACATAATAAATACCACTGCTTATAACAATTTGTTAGGGAACTTATTTCCTGAAGACGAGTATTCTCAGATATTCAACAATTTTGATAGTGAAATTGACGAGGTATCTTTAACCTCTATCGAAGAGGAAGAGCTTGCAAATGATATTACAGAGATTTATTCTTCTCCAAACTGGCAGCAACGGCTAAATGCAGCAATAATAAAATGGCAGGAAAAAAATCCTATAGTTATGCGGGTTTTACAAGCAATTGTTACGATAATTACCATAATAAGTGCAATAGTGACGATAGCTGGTTTTGTGCATCAGGCTACCATCGTTTCAGATAAAGCAGCAATAAGAAAAGAACCTTCTAAAGCAGCTCCAATTGTATATACCATTACAAAAAATGAAATCGTCACGATTATTAGTGAAGAACGGTACTGGTACCAGGTCGAATATGTGACTGTAAAAGACGAGGATGATGATAAAAAAACTGTTTACAGGGGATATATTGCTAAACGGACAACAGTGAAAACCATTGAAACGAAGTCTACCGGCGCTGCTGAAGATGATGGTTTGGAATAAGTAGAAAAGTTTTGGATGGCAAGAAAGAAGGGGTGTTTATTTGAAGCAAGTGAATTCTTTAATAAGATGCATACTGGATTTTTATAATCTCCAAAGAATGGAAAATCCAGTAGTTCTTGAACGTATGAAAGAGGGCAATAGCGAGGAATGGGTAATGGACAGGTTGGAGCGGGCCATCTTTAATGATTGTGATAAAGAGGCTAAAGCTACTCATTCACGTTATGCCATATGGGGAGAAGATATCCGCAGTTTAACCTTGAAGGCAAGGAATGAGATGATACAAGAAAACTGTGAGCGTGCGGGGAAATTACTTAATATTGTGATCAACAGTATGGGTGCATTTATAGACGCACAAGTCATGCTCAGCAATAAGCCGGAAAATATAAGTTTTATAGAACCTGCTGAAATATTGGAATCTTATATAGAAGCATTGAAATCAAATAATTTTAAAGAAAGTGCCGAAATAGACAGTGTGGTTAAAAGGATGGAAGAGCTGATTAAAGATAAACGATTATTTTATGGGATTGAGGATTAAGAAATTGCTGGAGCCTAGAAAACTACATTTCGATGAGGGATGAGAAATGGAATATATTACTGCGAAAGAAGCTGCTGAAAAATGGGGCATATCCCAACGGCGGGTACAGGTTCTGTGTGAACAGGGCAGAGTTGATGGAGCCAAGCGCCTTGGCTGGGTATGGGCAATTCCTAAAGATGCCCTAAAACCAGCAGATGCAAGGTTTAAAAGAGAAGAAACCAGGACTAATGAAAAGAAGATAGATGCTAGGACAGGAGGGGTTAGGCAATGACCGAAAAACTGCAACGCTTTACCAAACTTTTAAGGGACATGTTTGAGTTGGAGAAATCAGATCTTGACTTTGGCATATACCGCATCATGAATATCCGAAAAAATGAGATCAATAACTTCATTGAAAATACTCTTGCCAGTGAAGTTAATTCCATACTATCGAAATATGCTACCGACAACAGCCAGGTAAGAAAGCGTATTGAAGAAATTGAGAAGCAGTGTGAAAGCGTAGGGGTTAAGGTAGAGGACAGTAAGCTGAGAGAAGAATATGCCGAATATAAGGCGTTACTTGCCTCCGGCACAGGAGTTGCCGAGCTGGAAAGTGATGTTTATTCAGCTTTATATAACTTTTTCAGCCGTTACTATGATGAGGGAGATTTTATCAGCAAACGCCGCTACAAAGAAGGGATCTATGCTATTCCCTATGAGGGGGAAGAAGTAAAACTTTACTGGGCCAACCATGACCAATACTATATCAAAACCAGCGAAAACTTCAGGGATTATTCCTTTAAGGTGGATGTACAGGGAGAAAAGTATACGATTCATTTTAAGCTGGTTGACGCCAATACCGAGCAAAATAACAACAAAGAAAGTGATGACAAAAAGCGCGAATTTATCCTGCTGGATGATAACTTCCTGGAAGCGGAGGGTAATGAGCTTACAATAAAATTTGAATATCGTGTTCCTGCAAGTGAGCAGGATAGCGTAAACAAGCTGAAAGATAATTCTAAATTAAATAAATCCGCCGTTGATAAAATTAAAGGCGCCGTTTCAGAAAATGCCGACTTAAAGCGCTTTGTCTGGGCCATAAACATGTCTGCTCCAACAGATAAAAATAAGACCCGCACAATTCTGGAAAAGCACCTGGAAACCTATGTTGCCAAGAACACCTTCGATTATTTTATTCACAAGGATTTGCGCGGTTTCTTGAACAGGGAACTGGATTTTTACATAAAAGCCGAGATAATGCACCTGGACGACCTGGACACCGACAATGAAGTGAAAGTAAATGCCTACCTGGCCAAGGTGAAGGCCATTAAAAAGGTAGGCCGCACCATTATTGACTTTTTGGCGCAAATAGAGGACTTTCAGAAAAAGCTGTGGCTCAAGAAAAAGTTTGTGGTTGAAACAAACTGGTGTATCACCCTTGATAAGATTGATGAGAGCTTCTATGCCGAAATAGCTGCAAATGATGCTCAACGGCAGGAATGGGTGGAACTGTATGCCATTGATGAGATTGCCGGGGACTTGATGACAGTGGCTTATTCCAATCCGCTGACCGTAGATTTTTAAAACAGAATAAAAACCTAGTGTTGGATACTAAGCATTTTACGGCGGAATTCAAGGAGAGGCTGATTGCGAGCATTGACAATTTAGATGAGGAGACAAACGGTCTCTTAATTCACAGTGAGAATTTTCAGGCATTGAATTTGCTGCAGGAAAAGTATCGAGGAAAGATTAAGTGTGCTTATATTGACCCACCGTATAATATCGGTGGAGATGGTTTTATATATAAAGACGGATATCAAGATTCTTCATGGATCGCAATGCTCTTTGATAGAATTGTAATGGGAAGTTGGTTATTAAGTAAGGAAGGGGTTTTATACACCAGCATAGGAAAAGATGAAGAAGGTAATTTAAGGGTACTGTTGGATAGTATCTTTAAATTTCCAAGTATCCCTTATGTTTGGAAATCGAGAGCAAAGCCGACAAATGCCGGAGAAGCTAAATACCGGCCACAAATAG